>CEPX01107597.1_pt1 | contig 23151 bp, 26 predicted proteins | sample 361361 | NCBI WGS metagenome assembly CEPX01 (sample SAMEA2619974, study PRJEB7988) | marine metagenome | biome: marine biome (ENVO:00000447); feature: mesopelagic zone (ENVO:00000213) & marine oxygen minimum zone (ENVO:01000065); material: "saline water (ENVO:00002010), including plankton...
CGAAGTTGAGAGGCATGCTAAGGCCTCGCACAAGCACGAATTAGAGTTTCGCACCAACCTCGAATTGAAACTCTGGTTAAAAAAAGCAAGATTTAAATAATAAGAGTAGTAAAGCAATAATAGTAGCAAAAAGAGGCTAATATGGCTAAAACAAAAATAAGTACCTTTGAAATCGTTCTTTTAATCGTAGGGATTGCTACGGCAATACTCGGTTTCAACCTCATAAATGAAGCGTATACTTTGCAAAAAAATATATCATGGCTGATGATAATAGCAATATTCAACTGGCTGATGCTTCTTGTATTGTTTGTTTCACTAAGCCTGACTGTCGATGTTACTAAGAAACAGCTTACTGAAATGACAAATCTTGTAGAGACACTTAATCAGAAGAAAGGTAAGAAGTAAAGCACAATTAATCCTTCTAATATCCTACTGGATAGTGTCCTTCTGATGGTTGATATGGTTGTCTCCTCATATAATAAATTCTAGAGTCCGGAGGTAATTCTGCATCCAGGTCATAATCCAAAGAACCATCACCTGTTTCAACAACCCTTGTAAATTCTTTTGGGTCCAAATAACAGCTATCTCCACATAAATGGTGCAGAAGCAATCCATAAGCCCCCTTCTTACTAACTCTTGGTTTATCTCCTTTACTCTTTATCAAATAATTTGCTTCCATACTATCATTCAAAGCAACTACAGCTAGTGTTGTACTATCCATTGAGGTTAAGCCAAATGCAGGTGTTACTTCATGCACTGCAATGATTTTTCTTACGTTTTGTATCCCATCAACTAATCTTCCAATGTCCATTTCAATCTCCTCCATAATAATATTTTTTACTCCTGATGTCCGAAAGAATCAGTTCCTCGTACACAAAATTCTCATTTTTTAAAATGTTCAGAGCATACTTTATTGTCCTGACAGAAAGTGTAGTCCTATTCTTTAGTTCTTTTTGTGAAATTCCGTCATTAGAACTAGATAAAATCTGCAGAACTTTCAAGCAACTATTCGGTAATCTACTGTAGCCAGGGACAACCACCTTTTAGGCCGCCAAAGACAATCACCACTCAACGTCGCAGTTTTCATAAAAAATTACAAGATAGAACTTGTTTAAATACTTTTGCATAGGTGCAAAATTATTTCTTTATACTATCCAATATCTTATTTCCAATAACCCTTTTATCTGCTAATTTCAAATGCTTGACTTTCTTGTTTTTATCGACGACATAGACTTCATTTGTCTCAGTATCAAAACCTCTTTCTTTCTTGCCTACATCATTTGCAATAACAAAATCCGCTTTTGCGCTTTTTAGTAAACCATAAGCCCTATCTACCAACACTTTCTGGCTTACGTTATACTCTGCTTTAAAGCCTATCAACAAAACATCTTTCTTAATTCTTTTAATGTTCTCAAATATCTTTGTTGTCGGTGTCAGTTCCAGGTGTAAATTATCTTTACTCTTTATCTTACCTTTTGCTTTATTGTTTATTGTAAAATCAGAAACAGCGGCAGCATGGATCATTACATCCTTATCCTTAATATTTTTTTTAATCGCATTAAACAAATCTTTAACACTATGGATCTTAATATCCTTGAAATGATATTGCGGTTCTACAGAGTTGATGCCCCTGATTAAAGTAACATCTGCACCGCGCAAAAAAGCATCTTCAGCAACACAAACTCCCATCTTCCCGGAGCTTTTATTCGTGATTACACGGACAGGATCAATTTCCTCAGAAGTTGCTCCAGCTGTCACAAGTATCTTTTTCCCTGCTAAATCACTTCTTCTCTCAATTGATACACTAACCCTATCAACAATCTTATCCAATTGCGCTAACCTGCCAACACCTTTGTAGCCGCAAGCTAACTCCCCATACTCCGGAGCAACAAATTCATACCTTAATTTCATCAATTTCCCAACATTTCCCTGCATTATAGGGTTTTTCCACATCTTTACATTCATAGCCGGACAAATCAAAACAGAAGCATTAGTAGCCATAATGCTTGTACTCAGTAAATCATCAGCAATACCATTAGCTACCTTTCCAATGATATTTGCAGTTGCAGGACATACAAGAAACAGATCAGCAGTATCTGCTAATGAAATATGATTTATAGGCTTATTCTTCTTGATATATGCTTTATAGTCCACCTTAGGGTCAAATAAATCCACACTTACTTTGTTACCTGTAGCTTTTTCAAAATCTTTTACATCAACTAATTTAGTAGCACTTTTAGTCATGATTACATTGACATTTGCTTTTAATTTCCTTAGTTTCTTGATTAAATCAAGGACTTTATAGCATGCAATGCTGCTTGTTATTCCAATAGCTATATTTTTTCCTTTTAGAGCCATATAGATAAGGAGAAGAAATAGTGGTTTATAAAATTAATGAAAACAATGCTTATCTTCTGGAAATTTCTCTTCTTTCACTTCCTTAACATAATTTTCAAAAGCTTTCCTCATATCTTCAGCAAGATGACCATATCTTTTAACAAATTTAGGCTTGAATTCATCGAATATTCCAAGCATATCATTTACAACTAAAACCTGTCCGTCGCAATGAGGTCCTGCGCCTATGCCAATAGTAGGTACTGAAAGCATCTCTGTAATTCTTTTCCCAAGCTCTAATGGAATACCTTCTAAGACAATACAATAGCATCCGGCTTCTTCCAGATCTTTAGCCATTTTGATTATTTTGTTGGCAGTTTCTTCTTCTTTTCCCTGCACCTTAAAATCTAAAACGGTTTGAGGCGTTAATCCAACGTGGCCCATAACCTCAAACTTATTATCTACTAAGAATTTTGCAATCTCTGGAGCATTTTCCAGTTTAACGGTATCTGCACCAGATTTAACTAAAGCTTCTGCATTTAAAGCTGCAGTTTCATTGTCATCGTAACCTCCCGCAGGTAGGTCCCCAACAATTAAGGCATTTTTAGCGCCTCTAACAACAGCACCGGTATGTCTTATCATATCATCCATAGTAACGCTTAAGGTATTCTCATAGCCCAAAACGACCATCCCTAGACTATCTCCTATCAGTATTATATCAATCCCTGCTTCATCCATATATTTAGCAGTACTATAATCATAAGCAGTAAGCATAGATATCTTTTCCTTGCCTTTCATGGATTTTATTTTGGAAACTGTGGTTTTCATAAGAGCCAGATTACACTATCTATTTATAAAAGTTTTCTTAGAACAAATAATACTAAACTTCTCTTAAAAACTTTATTTTATTTAGCTGCAATATAATTATAACCAAAACAGTCGCAGTTGCTCCGAGAGCATATTCACCCAGACCAATTGTCAGGCCTATAGCTGCAACAGTCCAGATTGATGCTGCCGTAGTTAACCCCTTTACACGATCTTCTGCTCGGAAAATGGTTCCTGCCCCTAGAAATCCTATTCCGGTTGCAATACCTGCCATTATTCTGCCAGATTCATCAGGAAAAGCACTTATTGCTACAATCATAAACAAAGCTGCGCCCATACAAACAAGCATATGTGTCCTTAATCCAGCCGGCTTATGTACTTTTTTTCTCTCAAACCCGACTATGCCTCCTGCAATTACTGCAAGAATCAATCTCAGTACAATTTCAGTATCAATTGCCATATGCATGCTAACCTAAGATTCATTTATATATTTTTTGTTATTGTAGTCATTTTCTCTTTTAAATATAAACATATTTAAACCCTAATATTTAGAATAACAGTATGAATCAAAAATTGCTAATATCAGGGGTAGTAGAAGAAGGCAATAAGCGATACTTTCTGGTTGATTTTGATGAAAAATCTGCAAAAAAGTTTTCTGATGTGATTATTAAAAGCAGAGAGTACAGAGATAATGGTTCTAAGCGCCACATGGTCCTAATCCCTGTAGAACTGAATAAGTATGAGGTATTTAAGGAACAAGTTACAGGTTGCATTAAAAAATTAAAAAGAGATAGGTTCTCTAAATTATCTAAGGTCAACTACCCTCTTAATGGAAAACTTATTGCAATGAATATGAGGAAAAGTGTTGAGAAAAATTTTTTGAAAAATAAAGAATTTCATGATTTTATATCAAAAAATGTGAAATCCAACAGGAACGTCATAACTTACGCAACAGAACAAGAAATTAAGAGAAAAATCCTGAGCAAGAAGCCCGTTTTATTCAAAAAATTAAGATCCATGAAACAGAAATTATATGGTAACGACCATCAATGGGAAAAGTTTTTGGAAAAACACGATGTTTCTATAGCTGCAATAATGCCAACTTACAACGAAATTAATTTCGAAAGTAACATTCAGCAGGTTCATAAAGTAAAAGAAAAAGGTTTGCTGAATGAGTTAATAATTACAGATGGGTACTCAAGTGAATATGAACCAAATGATGTCAAACATGATCTGGAAAGAAAAGGTGTAAAGGTTGACTTTTCATTGATAAAACAAAATGGAGCCGGTAAAGGGGAAGCTATAGAAGCTGCTGTAAAATATGCTTTGCTTGAGGGGCATGATTTTGTCATCTGCGTTGATTCTGATGTTTTACCTACTATCAGAAGAGTCTACCCAGATGCACCTCTAAACATGAATATAGAGTTTTTCATCAGAAATTTCATATATAGCATAATAAAAGTCCTAAAAGATAAGGGAAAATCCAGGACAAAAAAAGTGTTCTTTAAGGCCTCATACTTAAGAATGCCTCAACTCAAGAGGAGTCTCGACTTAAGATATGGGCTAGCAAGCTATATCGTAAAAGATTTCTTAAGGAATTTTTTACACTCAAACAAGAATCTTTACCCATTAAGTGGAGAATATGCATTTAATCCTGGTTATTTCTTGGAAAATCTTAATATCAACAGGAAACTATTATCATTAATGAATATATCTAAAAATCAATATTGCGGTGTTAACATACCTTCTGGATTTTGTCTTGAAAATTTTTGGAATGGCATTATTGACATAAAAAATTTGCAGGTTTATTATGTAAATATGTACTTGCACCATCATGGACCAGTAGTTAAGTCAAGCAAGAGGTCGATAGAAGACCAACGGGGCGAAGTGATGACTGGAGTTTATGCTGGTGTCTCAGCTGCCCTCATAAAAAATAAAACGATGAGAGATCTATTCAAAAAGGTACCTTCAGAGATTATTCGATCTGACAGGCCACTCTTGGAAATTAACTATTCCATAAATAACAAAAAATTAATTGTCAACAGATTCAAAATTTGCTAGAAGTTAGTTTATTTTATCATAAATTTTTTCTGTATTTTTACACATCATCCCTACTGAAAACTCTTTCTTTACAATTTCCCTTGATTTATTACTTGCTTCATCTAACCATTTGGCATTGAAAATATTGTCCAAAACAGCATTCGCAATTTCTTTGGGTTTCTTTGGGTTTATTATGATCCCTGTTTTTGCTATTACTTCAGGAATTGCGCCTGCATTTGTGCCAATAACAGGGGTTTTGCACGACATTGCTTCTATAGCGACCATGCCAAATGGTTCACCCCATCTGCTCGGAAAAACATATAAATCAGCAGCGGCATAGAGGGCTATAAGATCTTCTTTTGGTATCCAACCGATTAAGTGGGTGCATTTCAAATTTGATTTCTTGATCATAGCCTTAAGTTTGTCATAATAAGGCCCTTTACCGGAAATTAAAGTGGCTACTCCTTTGCTATCATAATATTTTGCAGCCTTGATTAAGTCCTCATGGCCTTTCTCTTTGGTCAAGAAACCAGTAGAAAGTACTAATTTTTTACCGCTGCATAAATATTTCTTCTTCACCTTCTCTATCATTTTTTTTGATGGGGCTTTAAATTCATTAGTATCGACGCCCAAATAAATAACTTTAATTTTTGATGATGATATCTTGAAATTATCCTTAATCTGCTTTGCAGTGAATTTGCTATTTGATAATATAAATTCGGATTTTTTCATACCTTCCTTTGCTATTTCAAAATTTCTTTTGGATTCTAAAGATGACACTATACCAGTACCATGAGCGGATATGACATAAGGGATTCCTGTCTTTTCTTTTATCAAACTGCAACAATAAGGGAGTATAGAGCAATGGTTAGGGTGCATAATGCTATTTTTGCCCTTAATAAATTTTAATCCAGTTCTTGTAAATATATCAATCAACTTATAAAATTGGTTGTCATTTATTTTACTTATCTTAATATTCCTCTTAACATCTGTCCTTCCCTGGTAAACAGGTATTTGAAACGGAATTTTTGGAGTGTAGATATTTACTCCTTGTATATGCTTCGTCTTCATTCCGCATATCAAATTAACATTATTTTTTCCTCTAAAATAATCCATCAGATATCTCAAATACCTTCCGCTCCCCCTTCCGTAAGGTTGATGCAAAAAAAAGTAGTTTATATCCATTTTAATATCAGAATTTAAATATCACTTAAGTTAATAACAGATTTTCTATCCCTGATCATCTCTATTCTTTGCTCACGGTAATACTTATTAGCTTCATTATATGCTTCAAAAGAGCCTATATCAAACCACACATTTGTAAAGACATGGCCATACACCACTCTCTTTTTGATTAACCATTCAATAAAGTGTCCCAAAGCATCAGGATTATTACCCTCTTCAATATATTCATGAATCAAATGTAGATCTTTTCTTGGAATTATAAAACATCCAGTATTTACCAAACACGTTTTAGGTTCTTTTGGTTTCTCTTTAAAATCTATGATTTTATTGTCTTTATCCAATTTGACAACACCGTACCTCCCTTTTATTTTTTCTTTATCTTTTATATCAAATAACACAAGTACAGGAGCCTTTTTTATATTAAAAAAATTACATACCTCTCTAACAGAAAATTCAAATAGATTATCTCCAGCAATCACAAAAACACTTGATTTGATCTTCAATTTCTTAATAAGGGAGTCTAAAGCTCCTATAGAACCCAGTTTTTCGTCATGGGAATATGTCTTTTCGATAACAATCTTAGTTTTTTTCCTGGTTTGATATTTTGTGAACCATTCCCTAAAATTAAATTCAAAATATGCATTTATCGAGATGATGATTTCGTCAATCACCCTCACAATGTCCATCTTTTCAATAGGATATTCCATCATAGGTTTTCCAGCGACAGGCAGTAATTGTTTAGGCTGATGTTTAGTAATAGGCCAAAGCCTTTTTGCATAGCCTCCTGCTAGAATTATTGCTTTCATTTTTCGTCTCTTTTAACCTCTAAACCCCAACATATGAAAGATTTAATAGTTATAAAAAGCTTTCTATTTAAAATAAACAAAGTATTTAAATAATATTAACAAAAGATTAAATTATAACAAGATGAAACAAATTAAGACAAAAGCTGATTTTTTGATTGAAATTGCTTATGAGATTGTTAATCCACTCGGTGGGGTGTACACTGTACTCGCCACAAAAGCGAAAGAGATTAATAACTACTATAAAGGCAAATATTTTACTGTCGGTCCATATTATCAAAGATATGCCTCTGTTGAATTTGAAGAACAGACACCTATTCCCGAAATTGCTAGGATATTTGAAGAATTAAAAAAAGAGGGGATAATATGCCATTATGGTTCTTGGTTAATAGAAGGTAAACCAAAAACCTTTTTGGTTGATTTCTCTAGAAGGTTAAAGAAAATAAGGCAGATTAGAAAAGATATGTCTAAGGACTGTAGCGTAGATCTTAATTTGATTAAACTCAATAAGCACATGGGACCAAATTATCATTTAAAAAATCCTAAAGATATGGGAGTGCTATTGACTTGGGGTGACTCAACAAATAGATTAATAAAAAAATTGCTAGATTCGAACATGTTTAAAAAAAAGAAAGGTGTACTGCAATTTCATACTGATACTGGCAAACCCATTTTTTCTTTAATAAAGGACTTAAATAAAGGGAATTTTAATGTTGGGTTGGTTACCACATACCACTCAACTAGGTTGGGAAGAACTATAGCTTTGAATAAAGAAAATTTGTATTCTGAGATGAACAAATTTAAAAATGTTGGCAAGAAGAGGGAATATGATTATGGTGGGATAACAGTCCCGGGCCACCAGTTTGAAAAACTAGGTGCTAAATATACAGATGTTTTGACTGCAGTTAGTGAGATAACTGGAAAAGAGACAAGATATATCCTTGGAAGAAGACCTGATATTATAACGCCAAATGGTTTGGATATGGGCAAATTTCCTTCATTAGAGGAAAGAGCAATACTCCACAATAAATCTAAAGAAAGGATCTACAGATTTTTGAATGCATATTTCTTGCCTCATTATTCTGTAGATATGCCTCATTCATTACTTTTTTTCACTTCTGGCAGATACGAATTAACAACCAAGGGTTATGATCTTCTCTTTGAAGCTCTCGCTAAGTTAAATGAAATGCTAAAAAAGGAGGATTATCCGAACAATATTTTTGTGTTTTTATTCGTACTGACTTCAGTAAAAGACTCCAATGAAGAAATACTGCAGAATCTAACTACTTATGATGTGATTGAACATGCCGTAAGGGAAGAATTACCCCATGTGGAAAAAAGGATAATTTCAAGTTTAATCCATGGAAAGGAAATTAAAAAAGAGATTCTATTTGATGAACATTTCCTGATAGAAAGCAAAAAATTAATGCTAAAATTCAAAAAAGGGAAATTTGAAAAACCTCCGATAAGTGCATATAAGGGATTAAAGGAAGATGATCCTATATTGAAAATTTTGTTGAACTGTGGATTAGACAACAGAGAAGATGATAAAGTAAAGGTAATTTTTTATCCATCTCCAGTCTCAGTTACTGATGGCTTATTATCTATGGAATATGACGAAATCATAAGAGGCATGCATCTTGGGATATTTCCTTCGATATATGAGCCTTGGGGTTACACACCATTAGAAGCTGCGGCGCATGGTGTTATGGCTATCACATCCGATGTTGCTGGTTTTGGAAAATTTATCTTAAAAAATAGCGACCAGAGGAAAAAACCTGGCATCTTGGTGTTAAAAACAGAGAATGTAAAAAGAGAGAAAATAATCAACGAATTGGTAGATATGATGTACAGGGTCTCAAAACTTCCTAAGGGAAAAAGAATAGAGAAGAAATTAGAAGCGAAAAAACTTTCTACATTGGCAGATTGGAAAAAATTTTCAAAATATTATATTCAAGCGTATAATTTAGCTATTGAAAGGTTAAATAAAAGGCAAAAGATAAAAAAGAAGTAAATTAAAAAAACAAAGCCTTTTTCTGACGGACTGATTCATACGCATAAAGATACATTCAGCTTTAGGAATGACACCAAGCGAGAAAGCGGGGATTAGAATAGCACCAGTATCAAAAACCCAAATATTTATAAAACAGATAATAACATCTTAAAGAGGGGCATACGGCTAAATAAACAATTTAATTATTCAATATATGTTTTGAAAATGTCAAAAAAAAGGCCATTGAAAAGATCGTTGACAGGGCTGGAGATAGAGTTATCTACATTGAATGAAAAAGGAGAAATGGTCTTTGAAGCGGACAAACTCCTTCAAAAGGTAAGGAAGAAGGATAAAAATGTAGATATTATAAAAGAGAACTCTCAAAATATGATAGAGATTCGTTCTTACCCTTCTACTAAGGTCAGCAACACTGCCTTGAATATGCTGAATAGTTTGCAGTTGGTTTTAGAAGTTGCAGAGCAAAATGATATTGTGCTTTTTCCGCATGGAACTTACCCAGGAAAGTTTATTCCAAGGATCAGGGATGACAAATGGTATCAAGTAAAATCAGGTATCATTGGAAGAAAAAGATTCCTGAATGCCGGGCTTTGCTTCGGTTACCATAACCACTACACGTTGCCAAAAGGTGTATTTGACAAAAAAACCAAGTTTCTAAAAAATCTGGTTAAATCAAAGATAAAAGAAACACTGATTGACAGCTACAACCTGTCAATAGCCATGGACCCTGTGCTGATAGCGCTTTTGCAATCCTCTCCTTTTGTTCAGGGCAAATATATAGCCAAGGATTCCAGGGTCGTAATTTATAGGGGTGACAAAGGTTACAAGTACAATCAATCAATCTACTCAAACCTGCAGCAGTTTGGCTCTCTTCCAAGATATAAGCACACATTGTCTGACTTAAAACTGACTCTAAAAAGCAGATACAATCAATGGAAAAGGATGATGGTAGAGAACGGCTACCACCCAAACGGCCTGGCAAAGCAGACAAACATTCTCCATTTTGGCTGGAACCCTGTCAAAATAAATAAGTTAGGAACATTAGAGCAAAGGGGTATGGACATGAATCACCCAAAGTATGTTATTGCTACCTCGATGCTGTTAAAATTCGTGCTCATGAACGTGCAGAGAAACTTTTTGAAAGTTATTCCATCCGATATTGGTGTTAATGAGCCATTTAAGCTGGAAGGAAACATTTTGTACATTCCCCCTTATGCACATCTTAAAAACAAGCTTCAGGTTTATGCTGCATATGATGGTTTGGAAAACAAGGAAATTGTCAATTTATGCAGAAGATTCCTAAATTTCGCAAAGTCTTGCACTAAAAATGAGTACATGCCTGTTTTAAAGCCTATTTACGATTTATTCTCTCAAAGAAAGACAGTCTCAGATAAGATTATCCAAAGGTTCAAGAAAAGAGGCTACACTAAAAAAGACATTGTTCCTAATGATGTATCAGCAGAGGTTGCCTTAATGAGCTGCAACCAGCTGTTTAATGAGGTCGAAAAGACCAAAAGTCATGTTAAAAATCTTATTTGATGCTATTATGATAAAGAATAATTTTTCCAGGTTGATAAATAAAAGTTTATTCAATATATGGAGATACAGCTACTTTTATCCTAAAATTAAAAAAGAAAATCAATTGACATTAGGAGAAGGCTGGACAAAGGAAGTCGAAATAAAAAATATTACAAAAAAATTTCATTTAAAGCACCTTTACTTTAAGAGGGAAGATCTAAACCCGACTGGTTCTCACAAAGATAGGTTCTCTGCATATATAGTTTCCAAGATGCTTAATGAAAGAAAAAACAAAGCAGTCATACCTTCTTCTGGAAATGCAGCTATATCTGCAGCAGCATACTGCAATCTAGCGAATATAAGATTGACTGCAGTTGTCAGGCCTGATATAAATAAAGTAAAGCTTAAACAGCTTAAGAGATATAAACCAGAAATAATAAAGACAAATGATGTTATAGGAAAAGCAAAAGCACTGGAAAAGAAAGGACTTACAAACTTGAGGCAATCATCAAATCCTCATTCAAAATATGGGTACATGTCCATTGGTTTTGAATTGTACGAAAAGATAGGGTTAATAGATGCTATCTTCCTTCCTGTAAGCAGTGCTGCAACTTTATTGGGCATATACGAATCTTTCCTTGAATTAAAAAAAATGAGGCTCATAGACAATTTACCTAGAATCGATGCAGTCCAAACAGAAGCCGTTGCGCCGATAGCAGGCTCTTTTCAAACTTTCAAGGAAAAAAAGAAAAGCATTGCCGATGGAATTGTAGCCAAAGATCCTCCTACCAAGAATACAGCGATAAAGGCCATTAAACAAACAAACGGCTCTGGTTGGGTTGTATCTGACAAAGAGATTTTAGAAGCATTGCATATCCTAAACAAGAATGGCTTAGACACTTCCCCTGAAGGTGGGGCTGCATTTGCAGCAGTTATGAAAGCATCAAAAAAGGAAAAAGCTGGAAAAGCAGTTTGCCTCCTAACTGGCAATGCCTCAAGATGGTAGAATTAAAAAAATATTCAAAAGATAATGCCAATTTTGACTTATTATTAAAATTTTTAAAAAGTGTTGAAAAAGAATTTACGCCTCCCTTAACAAGTTATATGCCTCTAAAAGATTATCTTAAAGGATTGACGGAAAAGGGTGAAATATTATACATTATTGAAAAAAATAAGATTATTGGGCTACTAGGTTACTTTGAATATGATAAGAGATATAATTCAGCATATATAAGGATTATTGTTATGAATAAAGAGCATAGGGATAAAAATTATGGCAGACTTCTTTTGAAAGAATGCCTAAGTGATTTAAAGAATAAGGCTTCTGCTGTAAAAATAACCAGCTGGTCTACAAATAAAAAAGCAAGATTATTTTATGAGAAATATGGATTTAAATTAATCAAACACAAAATTGACGATAGAGGTAAAGGAATAGGAACATTGATTTTTAAAAAAACTTTATAGTCTTAAAGCATAATCTCCGCCCATAGGATAAAAATGGAAAAAATAGAAAAAGATTTTGATGAGATTATTCTTAAAGATAAAAGTAAGTTCATTAATAAGTATAAATGGATGTCTGGGGAATTTAATAAAAAAAATTTAAGAGTGAATGATAAGATCTTACCTTCGTATTTTAAGCCTTTTTTTATAAGTACGGACTTTGAAAAAAGAATAAAAATTTTTTCTGAAACGGTCAATCATATACTCAAAAAAGTTACCCGGTTGTGTGTCGAGAAAGAAAATTTCAGATCTCTCTTACTGAATAATGATGTTCTGGAGGAGTTGTTTCTCGCAGATCCAGGCTATGATAAAAACACTTTCATTATCAGGCTGGATACTTTCATTAGAAATAACAATATCAAAGTTATAGAATTTAACACAGACAGCCCGGGAGAACATGGAAGAAGCGATCTACAGAATGAAATTTTTTTAAAAAGCGGGGTAATGAACGGCTTAACGAAAAAATATAAAATAAATAAGGTTTCTATAGTTGCTTCTCTTTTAGATGGTATCCTGGATTGTTACAAAAATTTTGGAGGCGAAAATAAGAAACCTGTTATAGCAATTACCAGCTGGAAAAGCCCACCATCATATTACCCAGAACATGTTATTATTAAGGACTTTTTTAACAAGAAAGGAATAAAAACAATCATATGTAGCTTAGACGAACTAAAATATAAGAGAGGAGCGGTGTTCTATAAGAGTACAAAAGTAGATATTGTTCATAGGAGGGTTGTCTCTGAGGATATTTCTAGAAACATAACAAAGATAAAGGATTTTATTCGAGCATATGAAAATGGAGACGTATTTGTTATTAATAATTTCAGATCTATTCCAGCAGGAAATAAAAAACTTTTATCTTTTTTGCAACAAAAAATCTTTGATAATTATTTAACAAATACTGAAAAAAGTATAATAAGGGAAAATATTCCCCAGACCATGGATTTTGACAATGAAAATGCCTACTACAAAGGCGAAAAAGTGGATTTAAAAAGGTTCCTTGAAAAAAATAAAGGAAGATTTGTGATTAAACCTAATGAAGGTTTTGGGGGGAAAGGAGTTTTTGTGGGAAAGGAGTGCAGCAAAACAAAGTGGCAGAAAATTATAAAGAAAGCTTTTAAAGAAAAAACCTATGTTGCACAGGAGTTTATTAAGTTCCCTACTATGGATTTTCCAATTGTTAAGAATAACAAAGTTGTATTTGAAAAAAGAAATCTGAATATCAACCCATTTGTCATTAATGATAAATTTGTCAGTTGTTTGACCAGAGCATCCCCTTCTTCCATAATCAATATCAGCTCAGGTGGAGCGATGGTGCCTACTTTTTTCTATAGGAAAAGAAAATAGTTAGGAAATCAACTTAACTTAGAAATTGAATCAAATATATGCTTCATAAATTCACGTTGCGTTTTTTTCGATTTTGAACTCTTGTATGCGGAATCTATTACAGGGTTTGATTCAAGTTCTGTTACAATAGGTTTATTTTTTTCATCAAAAATCATATCGACTGTGTACAACCTAGGACCATATCTTTTCATTCTTTTATCTATATTTTTTACAATATTAAGTACTTCTTTGGGCAATTTTTTCTTGTTGATATGGGTAACATAACCGCCTTGAGCTATATTTGCAATAAGGCCTTTCCTTGGCCTTCTGACATATGCATGGTCGATCTTATTTGATAAGGTGACGATCCTCAAATCATGAACTCCCTTTATTCCCAGTGTTTTAATGCCATTAGAGGAATCAATAAATTTTTGCACTATGGTATTTTTTCTAACTTCAGGCAACTTATTTCTTTTAACAATTTTTACTTCCAATCCCATAACTCCAAACCTTGGCTTGAGGACTATTTTTTCAGAATCTAGCTTCTTGACAACACGCCTGAGTTCGCTTTTATTATGAACCAAAAAATTCTTGTCCATAAATTTATTAAAAATTTTAGAGCACAAGTATTTATCCCAGCATATTCTGTTAAGTTCAGGATTGTTAAACATACTTATTTTCTTCATAAATTTTTTTTTATTTTTATTTCTTTTTTCGCTCTCCCAAGACCTGTCAAAGATTATGTCTACCTTCTGGTCCCTTACAACATTAAACTTTCCATGGCTGTATTCATAAGCTTTCTTGAATTTTCCATTTCCATAGTACTTTCTAGAGCTGATTATGACTCTGAATCCTTTTGACTTTCCAATCCTTGAGAAAAGAGCATATGAGTCCTTCGCTATTTTTATCTTTTTCGTTAGTTTTCTTTTATGCCAATTCTGCTCATTCCAAAAAAATACACCAAGTGTTTTCATTTTTATACCAAAAAGAAGGATTACTTCAAAACCTCAGGCAAATCCACTTCCTCAAACTCAATAATATCTTTCTTAGTATTTAATGGCTTCCAAAAGCCTTCGTGCTTGAATAACTTTAATTTAAGTTTTGGAAAAACATCAATCTCAAGCATTCCTTTGTCAGGCAAAGATTCCAGCATCTGTTTTTTATTTAACAAATACCACCCGCAACTTACCCAATCCTTAAGTACCGGTTTTTCTTCGAAAATAGCATAACCGTCTTTTTCCGTTATTCTTCCAAAGGGCAATTGTGGATGTACCACACAGATTGTATTTTCTTTAAGTTCCTGCAATCCTTTAATATCCATATCCGAGATATCATCACAATTCAATACCACAACAAATTCAGAATCGCATTTGCTCAATGCAAGTTTCAATCCACCGGCAGTCCCTAAAAGATCCTTTTCAACTGTAAAATCTATTTGTTTATTCTTATAATTCTCTTTGACATAATCAATCACTTCTTCAGCCTTATGTCCAATAGCTAAGACTATCTTTTCAATACCCGATTTAAGTAAATAATCAAGTTGCCAGGCTAAGATAGGTTTTCCTTTAGCAACTACTAAAGCCTTTGGAAGTTCACTCTCCATCCGGTTTCCCTTTCCGCCTGCGATTATTACAGCGTCCATATTCAAAGAGGATAAATTATTCATTTAAAAGGTTTTAGTTTAGAAATAGTGCTGGCAATCAACAAAGGAAAAATCAATGTTGCATCTGCAACTATCTTGACTCTTGAAGCGTTTGGCTTTATCTTCGCCCAGCTTATTGCTTCTTCCTGGTTGCCACCCGAATCAGAGCCATCATATTCGTTCGCTGTAGTGATATAAATTGAGTGTTCAAAACCTTCCCTGAATATAGCAGAATTAAGTAAGAAATGCTTTGCAATTCCACCTCCTAAAACAATGCATCCAGCTTTATTAGTGTTCTGTAGCATCTTTGTAAGCATAAAATTATCTTTTGTGACATCTATAGCAAATTTAGGGTTTTTTCTTTTGAAGAATGTTGTTAAGTCTCCCATCGCTCCATCAGTTATTCCTGGGCAGAAAACAGGAATCTTGTTCTTTGCAGCCCAATATAAAAATGATTTTTTATAATTTTTCTTTGTCAATTTATGCTTTGCAATATATTTGCCCATCTCATTTGTAACTTCATATGTGCCTGGAATTCCTTTGGATTCTTTCATCAGTTTTTTAAAAAAATCATTAAAGAACCTTTCAAAGTACAGGTAACGATCCATTGGAGCTAAAATATTCCCAATCCTTCCGATGGATTCGTCTAGGAGAAATTCTCCTTTGATATCAAAAGTTCCGAGATGGAATGGTTTTATGCATTTTATTATATCTTCCTCTAAAGAAGCTGCAGTGGTTGTTATTCCATCTATTAATTTGTTTTTGACTAAGAAAGCTATAATTTCCCTGTTGCCAGAGCTTACCATATTCCCTGTAAAAGACATCCAGATAGCGAGTTTCCCTTTTTTCTTCTCCTCAATCATCCTAGAAAAAATATTAAATGCAGCACCTAAATTAGAGCCCTGGAAGCCCATGTTTTGATAGCTATCGATAAATTTCCTGAAATCAAATTTTTGATCAAAATCATAGCCTTCTATCTTAGGAAAACTTTCCATATTCATGTAATTCTTCAAATGACCTTTCCACTTCGGATTTTTTTGATATATTGACATTTTTGCACCTTTAGTTTATTTTTATTAATTAAAATAATAATTAAAAATCAAATAAGCATATATTAATGAATAATAAAATTAGAGAATTCCTTATGCACCGAACTTACGTACATTATCCATACCTTAAACTAACTCAATAACCTTTATAAACGTTTTTGTTTTTGTACGTTCCCGTACAACAGGATATGGGGTGATGTTCGCTTCGCTCAATCACCCGAGACTGTGGCAGTCTCGGGGTATCGAAGATACCCCAATACGCTGTTTTACGGGCGCGTAAAAATGCTAATAGATATACACTCACATCTGGACCATGAATATTTCAAGGACGATATAGACGCAGTCATAAAAAACGCAAAAAAAGCAAATGTAAAGGTAATCCTTACTGCTGGCATAAATCCAGAAACCAATAAGGAAACTTTGGAATTGGCAGAGAAGTATGATATTGTTAAAGCATGTCTGGGAATCTATCCTGTACAATATGATACAATAAAAAATATTTCCAATAAAAAAAATACAATAAATAAAAATAAAATAATTAATATTGATAATGAAATAAAATTTATTGAAAACAATAAGAAAAGCATTGTAGCTATTGGAGAAGTTGGATTGGATTATAAGGAAGGTAAAAACAATGAACAAAAAGAATTGTTTGAAAAAATCATTTCTTTGGCTGAGAAATTAAAAAAACCGATAATAGTGCATTCAAGAAAAGCTGAAAGCGATTGTATAGAAATGTTACAAAGCTCAAAATTAAAAAAAATAATAATGCACTGCTTTTCAGGGAAAAAATCTTTAGTAAAGAAAATAGTTGATAATGGCTGGTTCTTGACTGCTCCAACATGCATAACAAGAGCTTCGCAATACCAGGAAAACGTTGAATTATGCCCCATAACACAATTATTCTGCGAAACGGATGCGCCTTACCTAAGCCCATTCAAAGGAGATAAATTCCAAAGAAACGAGCCTGCATTCATCATAGAATCATACAAAAAGCTCGCAGAGATAAAGAAGATGGAATTTGAAGAAGTTGTTAAGAATGTCTGGATGAATTGGCAGAGGGTTTTTGGGTGAATTACTATCCTTGACCCATCCCGTGTAAAACAGTTCTAACCTGAGGCAAGTGATGATCTTGCAGATATCCGTCTGGTGCATCAATAACTTGAACACCATACTCTGTAACATGCCGCTCAAGTACGGATCCACTACCAATCAAAACTATGCTAGGATGTTGTTCTAAACCTTCTTCCATTCCCTGCAGGACAGCAGTCTCCAAAACTCCAGTATAATCCGCACCTAAGGTATTGATTAAAAGACCCCTATAGCCTCCTCTTGAAACTAAACTTTCAGCACCAAGACTCCCAAGAAAATCATTTGCTCTCCCAACAGTTAATAAATCTGATGAAGGTAAACCTAACCCAGATAATTCTTGCTTTAATAGCCTAGAATTTTTTACTTCTCTCTTAGTATCCGAATCAAAATGAATTATAGACATTGCTTTCCACTCCAAATTTTTATCTATACTAGAAATCAATCTCCATTTTTAAACTTTTCCAATAGTAACTATTCCAGAATTACTAAAAAACTAAGAAATAACAAGATTCTCATTAACAGAAGTAATAAAACCATCTTCTGTGCTATTCAATGACAATCTTATGCTTTTCTCTATATCAAGATCTCTGAAGGTTTTCGGGCTTACATCAACACTTCCTACTTGCTTCTCACCAGATCCAATTGTAGCTCCAGTATACTGTCCTCTGCTTCTTAATTCCCAGCTTTCATCCATCTTAGAATCATAAACAAAAACGTCTACAACTGGTGTTAGGTTATTTTCCTTACCATTTTCAATCGTAAAAATAATTTTACTTATGTATCCGAGATCATCATCTGCATCAACTACCTCTGAATTGATATTATCAATGTCTAATGAGATGGATCCGGACAATTGCGTTTCTTCTTCAACTGTTACATTTGCAACAGTTTCTTCAACTTCCACACTTTCATTGGTTTTGTTCTCTACCTTGACAGCAGCGGCAGTAATAGCTTGGTCCTGAACTCCGGAATCTCCTCCATTATGAAAAAAAGAAAAATCTATGGCTACAAATCCAGCCAAAACAAGAATTATTCCAATATATGCAACTCTTTCAACACTTGAAGGGCCTTTATCAATTTCAATTCTTCTCCTAGGTGCTTCCACTATTTTTTCTTCTTTCAAGGCTTTTTCTGCTTTCTTATATCTTTCCTTAAGCTCTTCATCATGAGTTACGACTTTCTTAGGAGTTTCTTTTTTAGAAGTTTCTTCTTTACCTTCTACTTTATACTCAAAATCCTTGAAAATGTCATTAACGTCGTCTTCTTTCATCTTTACAATTAACTTTGGATAATTTATATTTAAATTTATTGAAAATTTCGACTAATTTAATAGAAAACTTTATATTCTTAAAAATGCAGAGTGATAGTAAATAGTTCAAAATGAAAATTACCATAGATACTAAAGAGGATTCACATGAAGAGATCCAGAAAGCTATCAAGCTTCTTTCTTCTTTAATTCCTGGGGAAGTCATGAGCAACTCCGGAGATCTATTTGATGGTGACAGCCCAAGCTTAGATGCTAACAAAAGTTCTGATATTTTTGGTGATGATACACCTAGCAGTCCTTCTGAAAGCTCTGATGATAGCAGCTCTTCATCTGGTTCAGGAGGTGGAATATTCAATATGTTTGGTGGCAATTCAGGAGATAGCGGAAGTTCTGAAAGTACAATAAGCGAGGATACAACCGAAGAAACAACAGATAAAGAAGATATAACCATAGATACACCAGAAGTTGAAGAATATCGTTAAATCTCTATAATTTTTCCCTTTTTGCCGACATTAATAACTTTAGTCTTGCCAATCTTTTCTTCAATACCTTCAGCTTCATGAACGTGACTGCAAAGCAAAATATCCGGATGAAATTTATCTATAGCTTTCTTTACACCAGTACTTCCTGGAAATATTTCTGTAAATTTCTCCATCTTGCTTTCTGAAGGATGAACATGGGTAGCCATTATTTTTTTGCTTAAATATTTAATTTTCCCAAAGCCTTTTTTCAATAAATCATAGATCTCATCTTCTTCCAATTGAAACAAGCCAATATTTGCCCCACCGCAACCGAAAATACCTACATCTTTGTATTTGACAGAATAACCATGAATGTTTTTGACGCCATACATCTCTGCAAGAAAATCTGCTGTAGCAACAGTTTCGTGATTTCCGGGCAAAAGCAAAACTTTCTCTTTTCTTTTCTTAAAAGGGCCAATTATATTATCTGTTGATTGCTCCATCATTGTTAAATCCCCACAAAGAATTACTAAATCAACTTTCTCTTTCTCTGCCCTTTCAGCTAGTTTCTCAGCTAGTCCAGTATCTCCATGAATGTCGCCGGCTGCTAAAATCTTTAGTTTACTTTCTTTCTTTTCTTCTTTGTCTTTCATTTTTTGTTATTCAATTACTTCTCTCAATATCCTATGAACTTGGTAAACCTTCAACCTCCTACTTGAATCAATACGTACTATAGCAGCTTGGGAATTAACACCATCACTTTCTTTAGCTGCTTCCAAAGAGGTACGCATTTCTCCATCTGTTAGGCCTAACATTGCTTCAAGCATTGATTGGTCTCTATGACGAATTATTTCATGCATTGAAGGATCTCTATAACGATCTCTTAATGAATAAAAAATATGGTGAAAAACTTGGCAAAAAGCTCTTTCAATTTGTTCTTGTCTGACTGACCATAATCTTTCATAGTATTCTTGCACATTACCCAATTCTTTGAGCGAAGACCAATCCAAAAAAGGGTTTCGTACATCCATAATGGCAGCTGCAACTTGCCTGCTTCTTTTTGAATGATATCTTGGTTGATATTCTGTCATTTTTAACACTTAGTTAGAAATATTGATTTAAAAAGGTTTGCTATCCTCTGTTTGAATGATGCGCTGGATGGTCGTGGCCTTCCATCTTACGCATCTTAAGGTGCTCTATATGTCCAATCTTCTCTTTCAAAAACTTGTTCATATTGAAGCCATAACGTTCTATCATCATAGACGCATGATGCCCACCTAAGAAATGAGGCATTAACGCATAAGATGCACCTGTCTCATAAAGTTGTATTGCATCATCTATTTTATGGGCAGCGACTATTATTATAGAGTCTTTGCTGCAGTTCTTAATATGGCGTATAAGCAGGACATTGGTCTCAAGACTTGGTATTGTTGAAATAGCCATCTTTACTTTGTGCAAATTCAATCCTTGCAACAACTCTGAATCAGAAGCGTCACCATAAATACAATCAATATTCTTGTTTTTTAAGGCCTTTATCGTGTCAGGATTATAGTCAACCACAAGAAATTTTTTCCTGATTTTTTTGAATGATTCCAAAAACGAATAGCCTATCCTATTGTAACCGAAAAGCACTATATCATATTCTTTTGTTTTGTCATAACCTGATTCGTCCGCTTTCTTGTCTTTTCTCTCAAATATTGAAAGATATCTTGATATTAGGGGATAGATTTTGTTTGAATACATTATGAAGTAAGTAGAGCCTGCCATTGTTATCAATCCTATTACCGTCACCATCGAAAGTATTTCTATTGACAAATGCCCGACTTTAACCCCTAATGCAACTAGTATCAAAGAAAATTCACTTATTTGCGCAACTGTAAGGCCTGCTAAAAAGCTATTTCTCTTTGTATAGCCCATCCAACCCATCAGAACCATAACAATAATGGGGTTCCCAATCAGGATGAACAATGAAAACAGGATTATAGGAAAAATAAACTGGGTTATATTCTCAAAAACCATTTGCGAACCCAATAAAACAAAGAACATTATGACAAAAAAGTCCCGTAATGGTTTCATTTTAGACATTATCTCGTATCGGTAAGGGCTTATTGACAAAACAACCCCTGCTAATAAGGAGCCTATTTCTATTGAAAAATTAAAAAAGTTGAATAGGGAAGCAAGGGCTAATGCCCATCCTATTGAGAAAAGCAAAAGGAACTCCTGGGACTTTGCCACATACGATGTTATTTTCGGCAGCAAAGCCAATCCGATAAAAATAAGGAAAGCAAAAAGCGAAATGCCAATTACAAATGACTCAAAAGCCTCGCCTATAAAATTTGCATCGTTAGAAAGAGAAGATATGGCCATAAGCATTACCACTGCAATCAGATCCTGTACAATAAGAAACCCTACAGATATTCGCCCATAAAGCGTATCGACATCATTTTTGTCAGACAGAAGTTTCATTATTATTATTGTGCTGCTGAATGTCAAGGCTATAGAAATGTATACGGATGCTATTACGGAAAATCCCAGCGCAATGCTTATAAGAAATCCAATCAAAGATGTAAAAACTACCTGGCCAATGCCTGTTATAAGCGAGACTTTCCCTACATCCTTTATAACTCTTGGATTCATATTTAAGCCAACCATGAACAAAAGCAAAGCCACGCCTATCTGCGCAAAAGTTGCTATGGCATCTTCTGAGTGCACTACATCAAGAAAATACGGGCTTACAATTATACCTGTCAGGATATAGCCAATAATAACTGGCTGCTTTAACAGCTTGACAATACTTACCACAACTATTGCTACAAATATTATAATACTCAACTCTATGAATACATTAGTAACGGCCATCAGCCCAGCACCTCTATTTTTCCGTTATCCATTTTTTCTTTCCTATTCCGCTCTGTTAATTTTAATTCAATAATATCATTATCCTTTAGTTGTTGGATTAATTCTTCTTTTGTTATTCTCATCAATGAAGCTAAATCATCAAGATTCATTTTTTTACCTTAAGTACAAATCCATCTTTATGTTTCTTGAACTCAATTTCTGCGCCTTTATCTAAGCCTTCATAGTCTGCCAAAACCTTGGGAATAGTGACTACGAGCTGTCCAGACGGTAATTTTTGTACTTTCACCATTTTAATAGTATTTTTAATAGTTTTTTAGTAATTTTTAGTAATATTTGATTTAATAGTATTTAAAGTTTTCCGTTCTGCACTACCATAATATTTATATATCTGTATAAGAGATAATAACATCCAAAGAGGTGTATACATTGAAAAGCAGATTATCCGCGTTAAGCGTAATTCTATTAATTATATTCAGCCAGATTGTTCTTGCACAAAATTCTGATTTTAGAACTGAAGAAAGATTTGAAGATGATAGGGGTGAATTCAGACAAGAGTTCAGAGATGATGGTGACAAAAGAGAAGTAAGAACAGAATTTAGAAATGATGAAGAAAGGTATGAATTCAAGGAAAAAAGAGATTTTAGGAACGAACCTGACTTCGGTCCAAGATATGAAAACAAAGAAGAGATGCTGTTTGGAAGATTATTTCATTTAATTGAAGATGATATAAATGAATTTGAAATGATGAAGCTTTGCGGCACACCTGATAGGATTGCTGATGTTGTCATTGACAAAGTAAAAGGCCGTATAGGAGATATTTCTAACGCTTGCTCTGATATTGAAGAAGAAGAGATTGAATGCAGAGAACATGTAACTGAAGGCTGCTCACATATTGGCCAGCCTGATTTAAGGTATGCCAGAGACGAAAGAGAAAAAAAGGAGATGCAGGCTTATGCATGCCCTCCAAACAGGGATTTGATAGTTGAGCTTTGTGTTGATAACTCAATGGAATGGATTGATGACAGGCTGCAATATCTGGAAGAAGATTGTGAATTTGAATGGCAACAGTATGGTGGCGCTAGAGACACAGAATGTGAAAGACTTGAAAGGGAACAATTTTGCGAGGAAAGCAAGTTCATTGAACAATGCTTAGACAGACATAAGCCTTTTCAAGTTGAATGCCCTGACATAAGGCCTCCTCATTGCCCTAATGGATATACATAGAAGAAGAGTTTGATG
>CEPX01018378.1_pt1 | contig 23121 bp, 25 predicted proteins | sample 361361 | NCBI WGS metagenome assembly CEPX01 (sample SAMEA2619974, study PRJEB7988) | marine metagenome | biome: marine biome (ENVO:00000447); feature: mesopelagic zone (ENVO:00000213) & marine oxygen minimum zone (ENVO:01000065); material: "saline water (ENVO:00002010), including plankton...
TGCATAGTAGACTATTATTGATAAGACCCATCATTGGCATCTTATATAATATCCTCATAACCAATCAATGATATATGAGAATTCTTGTACATGTATTTATACATGAAATTCACTTCCTTTTTCCAATGCTATGAAATAGTTTATTGGAAATGTAGAAGATGTCCAATGAGATATAAGCTTTGAACTTATATTCACATAGTAATCTCCTGGAAGAAGTTTTAAGTTTGGTATGTTAAAAATAAATTTAAAATCGTTAGTACAAGGATTAGCATTATCTAATACCAAAGAAAATGCATTTGAGGTCATATCATTTACATCGTAAACCTCTGCTCGTATTTGACCCTTAATCCCACATATAACTAATTCGGAATGTCCTAGGACCTGAGAAGCTTTTCTAATCTGACTGATATGATCTTCAGTAATATTAATAGAAAGCTCTGGATCAGGCATTGTGATTTCTTTAGTTGGAGTAGTAAGGATTTCTTTTTCTGAATAGTAATAATTCACTCTAGAAATATCACCATTCTTAAGAATTACTCTTTCTACACCAAAGTCTAAATCTGGGTTTTGGATTAAACCAATCACTTGTAAGAATTCGTTTAAATCATATATTCCAAATTCTTCTGGGAAGATATCTGGAACGTGTGCTTGGGCCATAATGTTCTTGGCTTCTGCAATTGTTTTTAAATCTTGTCCTGGACTAATCAAAATATTAGGATTAATCGAGGCAAAGTTTTGTAACACTTCTAGTGTTTCTTTTGAAATATTCATAATGTCTATTATACCATAGTTTTTGTGGAAAGTAAACCTTTATTTTTCGTGTTCAGTATCGTGGACGTGTAATGCCATAATAGCATAGTGCAATACCTTCATTAGGTCCTTTCTGTTAAATCCGTCTTTCTTGCCATATCGTTGTGCATACTTTAGTATGTTACCGATACAAAATCCTTCACCGTGACCACTATCCATAATAAATTCAGTTGCCTGAAATTGATCTCTGGCGTAGTGCTGTTTATAAGTGTTATCAATATATTGTTGGAGCTCTTTTATAAGCTCGTCTTCATTAAATTTGTAATCTTTCATGCCACTGCCTTACCAAAATTAGTAAGTAATACTTTATTTTTCTTTTTAGAAGCTGAGAATTTTTTGAACGCTGTTCTAATTTTAGCTGTTGAAGCATCATCATCAATTTCGAAATCGTCCTCTGTTGCTCCTAATACTTCGCCTCCTTTAACGAGATATAATTCATCATATCCAACTTTCTTTTTAAGAGAAACACATTTATTTCTTCTGTATTCAAGGCTAACATCTTTAGCATCGTATATATCACATTCGTAAAGTTTGCTCCTCCAATCGTATGCTCGATCTGAGACAAAGAATCCAACGGTTGTGCATGCATATCTTTTAGAAATATTTTCTAAGAGTGCATATGTAGCTCTACGACCGGTTCCATCTAATTTAAGAAGTTTCCCATCCACGTGAAGACTAATATTTGAATAATGATTTGATCTAGTTTTTTTAGCTTTAATCTTATCATCTGCATAAGCATATATGCTATTTGAATCTCCATCAGATAAAATGATAAGATTCATCTTATCAACCATATGTTTAATCTTGAATTGTTTTATTAATGTGTGACCTAAAACCAGACAAGCATTAAGAGGAGTAGATCCCCAAGTTTCCTGTTTTCCAGTAACGTGATAATCATCCCAATAATCTTCATCATAGTCATAATAACCAGTATCAGAGTTATAACTTCTACCGCGCCAGTTATTCCTACTATCACATGCTTTCATTTTCATATAAAGTCCTTCTAATGCTTGATTGTATTCTACCTTCTTTAAAGAAGAAGAAATTAATAAAGGTAAAGAGACTCCTGCCATATCTAGGTCTCCATCTATAAATAAACCTATAGAGTCCTTTCTATTTCCTGAAGTAAAAGCATATACGTCAAATGGAATATTGACTGTTTTGCAAAAGGTGACTAAGTGGAATAATTGATCAATTACTTGAGATAGAGTCCTACTCATAGATCCTGAATAATCAATCATCATAATCATTCCATGGTTTTTAGCATTAGCTAATTTAGTAACTCTTGCAAAAATGTCTTCATTGAATTTATATGCGTGAACTTTATTAAGATCAAGTGAACCGGTCTTAGCTGTTTCTGCTCTTTGCCATTGGTATCCTGCTTTTCTCATTTCAAATTCTTTAACTGCAAAGTTAGAAGCTTTTTTAACCTGTGCTAAATATGAGTTATAATCTTTCATAATTCCATTTTTAGTAGGATAAAAATTAGCTCTTTCCATAGTATCTAGTCTGTCTTGATGCACATCTTTGAAAGAATGCATTACATATTTCATAACTTCTTTTGAAGGTCCGCGCATGTAACAAGGTTGTTCTCCACAATCATTTTCTTCTAGTAATGTACGTTCTGCTTGTCTGTGAGCTTCGTCGGTAAAAGAAATATCTTCTTCGCCTTCACCTTTATCTTTAGCTCCGGAATCCTCCTCCGTGGATGAGGTATCTGTTTCGTCGCTCTCTGAGCTAGAATTATTGGTCTCCGTGCGATCGTCAGATTCGTCCCCATCCTCAGATTCGGATTTAGAAGAATTTGATGTTTCATCTTCTTCGCTTGATTGTTCACCATCGGTTGAGCTTGAACTTTCATCTTCCTCTAAATAATCATCATGTCCCATTTGGGGACCAGCTTCACCCTCACCGGCGATCTCTTCCATTCCTTCTGGAATTTCTATATCTCCTTCTGGTTGAGGCTTTTGGATAAGTTCAGGAGTATTCTCCTGGGTATAAGCTAGGATTTCTCTACAGAGCTGAACCACTTCCGCGAAGGTTTGGGTCATAAATCTAGCTTTTTTGTAAAAGCTTTTTTCTTCTTTATTGAATGGAACATCGACCAAATTGCCGAGTTTAGATTTAAGATTGATTTTGTCAATTAATTTAACCTGGTCCCATGCTATGTTTTCATCAGTAGGATCTGAGAAAAGACCCATATCTAAAAGAACTTGATATCCTCTTTTGAAAGGACCAACTAATCCTGGATAAGTAGATTGGACGAATCGCTCTATGCGCGCGTCCTCGATTACGTTCATATAAGATCTTGGTACTCCTTTAATTTTTTCTGGAGTATCATGCCATCCCTCGTACGGGGTATATAAGGCATGTCCAACTTCGTGACCTACTAAAAGATCGTAAACATCTTTACCCATATCTTTCCAGAGAGGAAGACCAAGTACGCGATTCTTAACATCGAACCACGCAGTCTTGTAATTACCGTGTTGAACAGTAACATTCTCTTTTGCGAGAAGTCTAGCTATTGTTGGATTATTATGATTCATTATTCATCATCTAGAATTGGATTATCATCTTGTTCGAAAATTTCATCTAAGTGTGCTCCCGAATCGACCTTAGTATAAAGGTCTAGGAAAGCTTCTTTCGTATCTTCGTCGAACCTAGCGATGCAAAGGTTAATAGCTTTCATTTTGTTTTTGAAAATGGTAAAGCTTTGAACGATGTGGCAAAGCCTACGGGTTGAGATAATTTCATCAACTCCATCATCGTAGAATGTTTTACGGATAATGTCAGCCCAATCAACTAGTTTTTTCATAAACTCAGTATCTGGTTTAGTACCAAATTTGTCAAAATGCTTAAGTAAAATTTTAGTTTCAACAGCTGGGCTAGCGAATTTTTGATCTATTGATATAGTAAACCTTTCAAGAAAAGCTTCATCAATTATTGTAGCTGCGGTATATCGTCCGTCTTCTGAACCTTTACCTTTAGTGTTAGCAGTAGCTAATATATTGAAACCTGGAGCTGGCTTGATAACCTCTCCAGTCTTTTTGACTAGTACTGGTTTGCCTTCAAGGATACCTTGTAAGCACATAATCTTGTTTGTAGCTCTATCGATCTCGTCGAGAAGAAGGATTGCTCCATTCTCCATTGCTTTGAGAACTGGACCTTTGGCAAATACTGTTTCGCCGTTAACTAGACGAAATCCACCTAGAAGATCATCTTCGTCGGTTTCAGGATTAACTTGAACCCTTATGAATTCGCGTCCTAGCTGGGCGCATGCCTGCTCGACCATAAATGTTTTACCGTTACCGGACATTCCAGCTATGTAAACTGGATAAAACATTTCTGATTTAATAACTTTTTTGATGTCTGAATGTGCGCCCCAAACTACGTAAGTTGGGTCGACTGTTGCAAAGGTTTTTTCCTTATTAACAATTGATTGTGGTGCCATCGCAACCGCGACGCCTGGAAGAGGGATTATTTCTGCTTCCCTGATTGGTTTTACCTGGGCAGCTAAATCGTAGTAGCCGATCCTGGTTCTATCCTTTGCGTTACAAAGGTCAATCCAATCGGATTTTTTATATCCCATGGAATCACCAGCATCTTTGATTGCTGATGTTTTAAATTCTGTTGTATCTGGAAATCTTCGGGACAATTCCTCGAGGATCTTTTGAGTGCTGATTTTCACTTTATTCATAATGTATTTGATTCCTTATCAATTTATTTTTTTATTTATAGGTCCATTATACCACACTTTTAGTGGTTTGTAAACCTTTATTTGCATTTATTTGCAATTATTTTCTCATATGTATATGCGATTTTGGCATATTACGCGGGACCATCTGGCCATTGATCAAGTTTGATCTCTCCGATTTTTTCTTCCATTTCGTCTTCTGACATATTATTGACAGTGTCTAAACCGTAGTAATCTCTGCAAAAGTGAACTTTTTCCGCGCGATCCATTTCAGATATTTCATCTCTTATTTGATCGATGACGTAATCATTTCCTGGGTGTGACATATTAACTCCTTAATTAATTTATTGTATGGCCCCATTATACCATACTTTTTGGGGTTTGTAAACCTTTATTTGAAAAAAGTTACGCTTTGTTACGGTGTTATCGGATTTTGGAAAAGTTCCCGTCTTTATAGAATTCTATCTTAGAGCGGATCTTATTCTCAAGGACATCGCCCTTATGTGTTATGATAAAGACATTACTTCCTTCATCTAGGGTACTTAGAATTTTGGTAAGACTTTCTACACCATCTACGTCCAGACTCGAATCAAATGTCTCATCTAGGACTAAAAGGTTAGTAGCTGCACTATTTTTCATTTTAGCTATCTGGCGCCACGTGAAAAGCAAAGAGAGATCTATCCTTTGTTTCTCTCCTTCAGAGAAGGAAGCATAGTTAAAGGTATCTCTATATCTAGATCGAATTGTTTCATTGAAGTTTTCATCTAAATGGAATGCTACAAAGAAGTCTAGGATCTGAAGATATTCATTAATTAGCCGATTCATCACAGGAAGATACTGTTTAACTACTTTAGTCTTAATACCAGTATCTTTAAGCATTTCACCCATTACTTCGTTATAAGTCCTCTCTTCTGTATACTTTAGCTTGTTTTCTGTATGGGTTTCCTTGTTTTCTCGGAGGGTTTCTAATTCATTCTGGGCTTGTTTTACATCTCCTGTTTGGCCAGAGAGTGAATTAATTTCCTTTTGAATCTTATCAATCTCTTTCTGTAGGAGTGATATAGAATCATTATTGGAATTAATCTTGTTTTGTTTATCCCTAAGCTTATCTAAACTCTTTGTAATCTGTGAAGTAGTACTTGATAGAACTGATAAACTACGTTGTAAATCTTCTTTCTCTTCTTGTACTATTTTTGCAGTTGATTTAATATAACTGATCTTACTACTCTTTTTATCTTCTGTAATATCCTGATCACAGGTAGGGCAATGATCATTTTCTTCATAGAACCTAGATTCAGATACCAAGTCTTTGATTTGGCTATTCAATTGTAGGTTATGGGATTTAATATTTGCTACTTGATCCAACTGTTTAGAATATGCATTCTCCTCAGACTTCATGGAAGCTGTTAAATTCTTTCCTAAGGTTTTAGACTCATCGAATAATCCTTTAATCTTTCCTTTATGTATCTTGATAGAATCTCTCTTTTGAGAAATTTGATCTTTATTAATACCTCTAAGATCTTTTATATATTTTAATTGCGATTGTGTTTTGGTTTTAATAAGCTCAAGTCTATGGTTTATATCTACTAATTGATCTCTTATGTTAGCATTGCGTTCCTTTAAAAGCTGATTCATTTTACTGAAAATCTTTATATCAAGTAGATCCTCAATAACTCCCCGACGTGACCAAGCAGGTAACTGCATAAAAGGAATAAAAGAAGAACTTCCAAGAACCACAACTTGATGAAAGGATTTATGATTAAGCTTAAGTATATTCTGCTCCAGAAATTTTTGATAATCTCTTGCATGTGATGCTTGATTGATAAGTTTACCATTTTGATATATCTCAAACTTAAATGGCGTAATACCCCTATGTACTTTAAAATGTTGACCTCCTACTTCAAATTCTACCTCTACTGAACATCTCTTCCTATTAATGGAATTGACTAATTGAGGTTTGTTAATATCTCTATGAGGTTTCCCAAAAAGCCCAAAGGAAAGAGCGTCCAACAGTGTTGATTTACCAGAGCCATTCGGCCCTCTAATTATTGTTGTGGGATTTTTATCTAATTGAATATCAATAAATTCGTTTCCGGTAGAAAGAAAGTTTTTCCACCTACATGATTTAAATTGAATCATATTACCTCGAGATTCTGAGCTTCTGTATACAGCTCACGTAATTTCACTTTTATGTGTTCTTTATCTAGATCTGTATCTACTGCTTCGACATATGAGTCTAAAAGTTCAGTAGTATCCTCTAGTGACACTTTTTCATCACCTATATTTTCGCCGATAAACTCCTCAAAACTTTCGGCTATCTTGAGTTCGTAAGTTTCTATATTTTGTAACCGATCTAATAATCGATCGAACATATAAAGATCGTTTTTGTTTAGTACAATGAGCTTTATAAATTTTCTTTCGAACTCTTTTATATTTATATTGTTATAATTTTCCCTTTCATCATCATAAACAAACTTTTTGAATATGGTGATAGGATTGCGCACGGGCGTGAGCTCGCGCGTACGTGTATCTAGTACATGGAAATATTTTGGATCATCTACATCAGCCCAGGTAAACTCCATTTGAGCCCCAAGCATATGAACATTTCCTTTACTAGACTTAGTATGGAAATGACCAGAATAAACTGATTCGAATCTTTTGAATGTATCTGCATTCATTCCATGTGGATTTGCTATACCTGGCTGTACATCAAAACCTTTTAGATCTAGATGAGCACAAAGTATATTTGCCTTACAGGTATTTGTAAAATTAGTATATTCATCATAATTAGCATTATTAATCCAAGGTAACATTGCTATATTTAATCCATCATACTCCAACACTGTTGGTTTCATTATAATATTAACATTAGAAGTAAAATATCCTAGGAGTTCCTTGAGAGAACATAGCTGATTAGTATTTTTAAAATATACATCGTGATTCCCAGGGATAATATCCATAGTGATACCAGCATCGCGAATGGGCTCAAGAAAGACCTTACGGTTTTGATTAAGTGCTTTAAAATTGACGAATTTTCTGTGTTCATAATAATCACCTAGGTGAAGTATGTGTTTAATGTTATGTTCTGTTAAATAAGGAAAGAATATTTCATTATAAAATCTCTCTTGATATTTCAAGAATATATCAGATGAATTTCTGGTACCACAATGGGTATCATTTAATATAGCTAATTTCACTGGCTAGCTGCTTCTATTTGTTTGTTAATAAGGTTTATTTTTCTCTGTTCTTTCTTTAAAGCTTCTACATGGGGTCTTCGTCTCATTTGTCGGCGACGCCTACTAGCTGAAAGTTTATTCCACCTAAGTTTTTGTTTATTATTCATTTTTTTCATGATGACATAAAGAGCTCTAATTTCTCTTTCTCTTTCGCTTTTTTCTTTTCTTGTTGGCCAAAAGTTTTAATTTTTTTATCAACATGTCTTATCTTAGATATTCTTTCTTTTAAAGTATCAACATAAGCCATAGTTTCTTGAGCTCCAGTATCGTCCATACCCATAGCAGTAAAATCTTCAATTCCCATTTTCTCAATAAATCTCATCTTAATATCTTGTTGTTTCTTTTCTTTAGTTATTCTTCTAATAAAAGCAAAGTAAACAATCTGAGTAAAATAAGAGAATGCATTAGGTTTACCAGTACGTGTAGCTGTTTCAATCTTATAATTATTAATAGCTCGTAAGCAATTTTCTACACCATCCATTACCATTTCATCTCTATATGTATATCGTACAAAGTTTGGCCGATGGCTCAATCCTTCTGCAATTTTTATAAAGCAAGTTGCAATATAATCCGTAACCTTAGGTATAGGTTTATTTTCTTCTTTAGCTTTATTGGCTAAGCTGACATAATCAACTACAGCGTGTGAGAAATCTTTATTGTTAATGTAGTGGGCTTTCTTCTTCGCGTCAGTGACCATAATTTATCTCCATAATTAAATTTTATGTATAGTCTATTATACCATACTTTTGAGTATTTGTAAACCCCTAATTAATTTCATATAATTTGCAAAAAAAGGTTTACAAATTGCAATTTATGTGGTATAATAGTAGAGTACCCCAGGGAAAGAGAGACACTAATGAATAGTATCCTTTGGATCCGGAAAGGGTATAATATTATCCTCATAAGTTATTTGTTCTTCAGATTTCCCCATTTCATCTACTCCTCGCATGAATTCTTCGAAGTCCTCTAATAGTTCCTGAGGGTCTCGTTGGGGGTTTGGCACTAGTTTAGGTTTCATAACGCTAGCTGCTAGCCTGATATATTCCATTTTAAGATCTTCATCAATTCCAACATGATGTAAGATATGTTTATTTGGTATCTTAAAGATCTTTTGCCCTGAAAAAGGGAACCAAGGAAGGAATGCAAAGCCTCCGATGATATTAGATTTAATTACAAAAGGCCTTTCTACAATATAAGAGTCAGGTTCTTTTTGTGTTACTAATGCTATGATCTCTTCGCCATTCATTAGTTTGAATTGTCGTATGTTTATTTTTTCTTCCATCTCTATATATTTATCTCGAAAATTCCGTATTTAAACTTTTCTTTTGAATATATTTTAATTCTTTCCGCTGCATGATTGAGCGTATAATTCTTTTTAGCTTTCCAATGAAGATCATCTGCTATATCATATACCTTTGTATTTATGCCATCCGGACTTACACGAAGACCTCTACCGATGGATTGTAATACTCTTATCTGGGATTTCGAAGGAGATGCAAAGATAAGATTGTTTAGTCTCTTTATATTTATACCAGTTGAGAACGTACCCAGCGAGGCAACAATAATAGCATTATTTTCCTCTTCAGTGATGGACCTTATCTTTTCCCTTGTATCAACGTGGGTTTCACCTGAGACATAAAACAATTTTCTTTTCTTATTTATCTTGTCTTTTAGTAAATCATGTAAAGGTTTACCATGTTTCTCCACATAATTAAATAGGATTAATGTATTACCTTTTTGATCTAAGGCAAGATTAGCTATAAAATTATTGCGGGGCGCGTAGCCAACTATAAAATCTAATTCATCCTGGTATTTAAGCTTAGATATGACCTGGCAATATTCATCTTTATATTTAAGAAGTATAACATCTATATCCATTTGAGCTAGGTCGCCGGAATCCATAAGTTCTTTTGAAGTAGTGACCTTATATACTGGGCCGAAAAGTCCTTCTAAGACTAACTGGTGGGTTTGTGTTCCGTCTAGAGTACCAGTAGTACCTATTCTATAGCGGGCATTAACACATTTCTCCATTATAGAAGTAAGGGACTTAGCTTTAAAATTATGTGCTTCATCTCCTATCACCATACCATATTCATCAAACCATTCTTTGGGTAATCTATGTACCGATTGCCAGGTACTTATTATTACTTTACCTTTTACATTAAATTTTTCTTTACCTGCATAAACTCTATGACAATCAAAACGTGTTTCAAAATTAGTATCTTTAGAAGAATAATCCCCAAAGTCATAGTACATTTGTTCAACTAAGGATGTAGTAGGAACAATAATTAATACTTTTTCTTGGCTATATTTTAAGAAGTACCTTACAGCTAAATAGATGATTAAACTCTTTCCGGATGCAGTAGGTGATAATAACAGTGATTTTGAGCTCCGTAGCGCGTGCCTAAGGGCTTCTAATTGGTATACCCTTGGTGTTATACCATCCTTATTCACAGTTAAAGTGCATTCTTTTAGTGTTTCTTCTAAGAGTTTTTCATCATATTCTTGAGTAATTGGTCCATCATTTACAATAATATAGTCTCTTTCCTCAGCAAACTCTTCAAGATAATTATATAATCCACAATATAATGTCTTAGCTCTATGGTTAAATAACCTTATTTTTCCATCCCATACTCTATTTCTATATGCAGGCATAAACTTATATCCTGGTACATAGAAACAAAAGTGTTCTGCAAGTTCTCTTTCTGTGCTAGGCTCGCATTCTATTTGTAAAAAAGTTTCGTTAATCTTTTTAACTACTAAAGGCAGGGTAGGCATTCTTTTAATCTTCTTTTAGTACTATCTAGATCATAACATAGATAATCATGGATATACCAATAAATAAATTTTTTGGCTCTATCTTTATGATGCCAAGACGTATTTGATACTAATCCTCTTAATTCAGTTAATGATTTTAATTTCTTAGTTACCCAATGATACTCAGGCCAACCGTAAGATATGATTGGTACTTGGTGCATTAAGCATTCTATTCCAGAAGTACTATTATCTATTATCGCTACGCGTGCATGTGGGAGGAAATCATGTATAGAGTTAAATCCAGTTCTTACATCGATTCCCTTATCTCTCCAACCTTGTATTGTCTTCTTAAAGCCTCTGAATTTAGGGTGAAGTTTTATTACAATATTCTCATCCTCTAGTTTACCTACAACCTGAGAAAGCCTGGTAAAATGATGACCAAATCCAAATCCATCTACTGTTTCATCTCCAACCAATTGACCAATGATTAATATATGATCTTCGGGAACCTTTTTTGCTGGTTTCCATTTTAATAAGATAGAATCATCCCATTTGTTTGCTTTTCTTTCTATTAGATCTACTATGTTAGACCAATTCATGTGGTTAGTAGGATTTAGATGGGAATACATATGTTCATATTCAACTGGTTCTTCAAACGTTAACCTAGAGCTATTAGCATAACCTAGGTCATCAATAGCAAAATGTTCTCCTGTAGGTGCTGTGGGTTTAACAAATAAGACTGGCCAGTGTAAATCATTTAAATTATCAAGACATGTATGGTTATAAATGTCTAACCCATTATCACCTTCTGTGTGCCCTAATTCTTGTAAAGCTGTTTCGATTAGATTTTTAGCTTTATTAAAATTACCTTTCCACTCATATTTGTGGTCGTGTATCTTATATTCCACTAGTAAATTTTCTCCACTCGATAATATTCTTTATGTTTTGATGTCGCCATTTAATATTATCTAATATCTCTTTTAATACATTAACTAATTCTTCTTGGTGTGCTAATTTAGCTTGGTGTTCTTGAATAAGTGGATCAGCATCATACCATTTATCTAGATCTCCTTTCAGTACGGTTAATCCCTTTAAAGGGTCATATTCCCATCCTTTCTGATCTAATTCTATCTGGGATAGTTTACCACCGTAATGTAGGAATTTATCTCTGAGCAAGGGCTTAAATTCTAGCTCTAATTTCTTTAGCCGTAGTCTAGATACGGAATGTAATTCTAAGTATTTGGAATGGAGTTTTGCGGAATCTCTGGATGCTTCATCTAGTTGCATCTCATCAATGACAGAGTCTTTTTTCCACATCTCTAATATAGATTCGATGTTCATAATGTATATTATACCACACTTTCAGTCAAAAGTAAATCGTTTTTTTAACTAAATTCGAATAAGGTATATTTAAATGTTGCTGTTGCTTGTACGTATTCTATGTCTCCAGTCTGAGCATTAAACTCGATTGAAGACAAGCTTGTAGGGAATATTTCTTGGAATGATATTTCTTTTACTACGTTATTATGGGATGTTAATACCATTAATCTAGCATCATATTTGTATCCCTCAGGATCTTTGGCCTGGATTATATTTTCCATCCAATTATAGATCTCAATATAATTTTCCATATTTTCTGTAATATTGAAAGTTATACTAAAATCTTCGAAGATCATTCTATCCCCTGTCATACCAAGATTAACGCCTTTATAAGGAACCTCAACCGGAGCTAAACTTATCCCAGGAATATTTGCTGCAGTACAAAAGTACTCAGTATTAGCCATATTGGAATCAATCTTTAGTGTAAACCCTACAGGGCTTAGGAAATTTTTATTCGTCGTTAGTGCCATATGTTCTATTCTGCCATTTTTCTAATAACCAATCATACCATTTGTCTACGTATTCTTCTCTGGTTAATCTATTGCCTGCTGCGTGAAGACCAAGGTTTTCATCTTCATTATCCAACCACATTCTAGTGCAGAAAGAATTAAAGTCGTTTGTTGGTCGGATCATAATACTATTTATAATTATTTATATGCTAAAAAAAAGAGGATCCGAAGATCCTCTTTTAGTTTGAATCGAATAGATTACGGTTAGACCATAATGTCGTCAACTCTGAAGATACGGAAATAAGGGTTAGCCCTATCCGTTCCGAGGCCGTCAACAGCAACGAAAGGATTAGCAACCATGCCATACCTAGTTTTGAACCCGATACGAGGTTGGAAATCACTCTCGCCGATCGCTTTGACCATAGTCAAAGGAACGTACGGACAGTAGAATATACCAGCATCGTAAGGATTAGATCCGCGATACCCAACACATGCGAAATCGCCAGTTGAATAAGGATCGATGTAGACTTTTAAACGTCCGTTAAGAACACCGGCAAAAGTATTACCAGTATCATCAACAGAAAGTCCAGTTGATAGTGCAGGAGTGTAATCCATTACACCAGAAGCTGCTAGAGCAGAAGCTACGTCAGAAGAACAAAGTACAAAGTTACCTTTGCCTCTTCGTGTTTCTTTTGAAATGACGTTTGCTTCTCTTTCGAGCTGCATAACTAGTCCTTTGAATTTCTCCGCCATCCATCTACCATCAGAGTCAGTTCCGACATCAAAGATACCAGAAACTGCTGTGCTAGATTGAAGCGCACCAATTTTTGCCTTCGTTAAAATTGTACGAACAACTTCTCTGTTGATTTCCGCAAGGATTTCAGCAGATAGGATGTTAGCCAATTCGCCCTCAGCGTCGAGGCCATGGATAGCTTTCAGATCTTGTGCTAATTCCATAGTGTACTCTGCTTTCAACGCTCTTGATTTAGCTGTAACGGTTGATTTCTCGATTGAGAAAGCCATTTCAGCGAAAGCCGCGCCAACTCCACCGGACGTACCACGTGCTTCCGCAGTGGCCGTTGGTAAACCAGAACCGAACGTAGAAACGGTATCCGCTTCATCGGCAATGGTACCATCAGTATCGGCATCAGTAACACCTACTAATCCCGTAGGATCAGCTTGGTGAGTACCAGTACCAGAAAAGTCAGTATCAGCTTCATCAAATAACGCTTCAGTTCCGCCTTGGGTCGTATAACGAGATTTCATTGCAAAGATAAGACCAGTTGGTCCACTCATTGGCTGAACGCCAGCGATATCATATGCAATCAAATTAGGCATTGCACGCCTTACTAAAGAAATTAAGACTGGATCGAAATTGTCGATACTAGAACCAGTGACGTTAGCCGCTGCCTCAGTAATATCTCCAAAAGATCTTTGTTGTCTTTCTTCCCTTAGGGCTACTTCTTGATTTTCAAGAAGACGTGCAGTAACCGCTTTTCGATATTTGTCATCGATAGGTGGTGCATCTTCATGCTCCAATACCGGTGACCATTTTTCGATTAAGTTTTGGTCTGCGTTAAACATTTTTATTTTCCCCCATAAGGTTAAATGTTATTGATTGTGTTTACTAATGGCTTGAGTGTATGCTGTCATTGTGTCAGACGTTGGAACTTGCGCTCCGCTATCTTTCCCAACTAGTGCATCAGATTCATCAGTTGATTGCTCAGGCTCGGTTTTAAAATAAGACTCTTTGACGGTCTTAACTTTCATTTCGAAAGTTTCTTCGTCTTCAAAATCTATATCTTCAACTAAACCAGCGAGTTTCTCAGCTTCTGTATCTGCTAAGCCTGAAGATTGTTTACGAACGATTTCTGCTCTTTCGTAAGATTGAGCTTTGTCGTTTAAACGTATATTATCTTCTGTGGATTTATTGAGTTGTTCTTCCAGTTCAGAAACTTGATCGGCTAAATCGTCGATCAGATCTGCTTTACCTTCTGGAACTTCAATATAATGTTCCTTGAATACAGATTGTAATGAACTCATGAACTCTTCAGCTATTTCAGTCCTAAGACCTTGCTGTACAGCTACTTCATTCTCTTTCATCCAATTCTCAACTACGTAGTTAAGATAGGAATCTACCTTTTCTACGATTTCGTTTTGAACGTCAGTTACTTCTGTTTCAAGATTTTGCGCATATTCAGACTCTAGTCTATCTATCTCGGCGCCTACTTTTTGAGTGTAAGCAGCTTCGAAAATAGCTCCAGCCTTCTCACGGAATCCATCAGATAGTGTAGCTTCATTAGCTACAATAACGTCTAAGTCATCTTCCCAGTCAGCAGATTCTTGTTTAGGACTTGCGTCACTAGACTTAGCTTTAATGCTTTTATCCTTTTCAGGTTTAACTACATTAATAGCTTTCTTTACTGAACCATCGTCTTCCGCCTCATCCATTGCTACCATCTTTGCGAACAACTGTTGCGCTTCGTGCTTTTTAGCCTTTTTCAGCATTTCAACTGCGGCGTTGATTACTCCAGCTTTAGTTTTAGGAATAGATGGCTTAGCGACTTCTTCGACTTCGTCTTCGTCTTCTTCGTCATCTTCTTCTTTAACCTTAGCTTCGGCAACCCCTTCAACTTCCTCTTCAGAAACTTCTTCTTCAGAAACTTCTTCGGACTCGGTTGATTGCTCTGCAACTACTTCTTCTTCAGTAGCTTCAACAGCTACTTCTAAAGTTTCATCTTGAGCTTCCGCTTCGTCTGAAACGCCTTCGACTATAGAGGTGATTGCATCACCTAAATTTTCGTTTGACATATCTTGTCTCCCAAAGTGAGTTTATAGTTTAGAGAGGAAATTTTTAAACGCCTTTATTTCAACGCTTGGCAAAGCCAATGTTGAAGCACGTTTTATTTCAGTCTCAATTTTTTCAATTTCTTGAGCTTCTAAGATACCATTATTCCATACCCAATCAACTCCTTCCATAACTCCGTTAACAAAAGCTGACGGAGCAGAAGGGTCTTGGACTATATCGATTGAGGCTAACATAAAGTCATTCCTCACATACATGCCACCTTTTCTGTTCTCAAGAGTTCCCATACCACGACTTGATACACCCAACTTTACACCACCTTCAAGTAAACCTTCAACGATTTGACCCATAGGGGTTTTAAGTATGGATGCTTTCCCTATAACATTATTTCCCTGGAATTCCAGGTTCGTAATCTTATGTGAAACCTTATCAAGGTTAACAGTTGGTCCTTCCGGATGATTTAACTCTCCAACCGCTCTACCTTGCGAAACCTGCTCTTTAACATATTTGCTAACTGCAGATTCCAAAATCTTTTTCTCGTATATGCGACCGTTTCGATTCTTTTTCTCGGCCTGCATAAATACACCTTCAATGTGCATACTTTTCTTTCCATTAGTTTTTTCTACGAGAATTTCTAATGGACTATCAATATATTCTGATATTAACTTCATTTATTCCTCTTTGTCTATAAGTTCTAAGAACTCTTTAACAGCGACTTCAGCATCTAGAATATTTTCAAACTCTTCATCTAATAAAACACCATCTACTGATATTTTATATACATTAGATTCATTATAAAATATTATATTACTATCTTCAATCTTTAGTCTTTTAACAACTATAGATTGATCTTCTAGTTTTTCTCTAAGCTCGCTAAATAACAAAGCATTACTCCTCTTCTTTTTCTTCAGGCTCTTTGCCTAAGGAAGAAGCTGTATCAATTTTCTTAGCATCTAAAGCATCATTTAATTTTGTTTTCATTACATCACTAAACACTTTATTAGCTTTCACACTATCTCCAGTGCGAATATTATCAATCAATTCATTTGTATTCATAATTATTTCCTCTATATCTATTTATAAAAATTAATTCTTTAGATGTCAAGATCAAGATCTTCACCATCATCTTCTGATTCTTTCTCGATCTGTTTATCTATTTCTTCGATTTCGTCCTCAGATTGTCTTAATATCTGCTTACGAATCCATTCATTTGAAACATATTTACCTACATATTCGTCTAATGAGGCTAACATTTCAAACCTTTCTCGGATCATTTCTGATTCTTTTAATTCACTGAAGTAGTTATCTTCAATAAAATCAAAAACTATTTCTTCTTTCCAAGCGTCCCAGTCCTGTGTAGTTATAATCTTCTTAAGTAATAACTGTGTTTTTAGAGATTGCATAAACAAGTCTGAGAATCTCTTTCTAAGTCTATCGATGAATTTCTTAAATTTAACCTCATCTCTAGATATTTCAGTAGAACGACCAAGACTAAATTGAGCTTCTTGTTCTAGTCTATTAATAGGAACGTTTAATGCTCTATATAATTTCTTTTGGAAATAGATTATATCATCTATTTGTCCTAAGTTATCTCCACCTGGTAATGTAGAAATTTCTGTTCCTCTTCCACCTTCTCTTCGTGGTAAGAAGAAATCTTCCATCATGGACATATGTTTCTTATCATCCTTGATCTCACCTGTCGATGCATCATATACCAATTTATTTCTATATTGGGCCATTATATTCTTAAGGTATTCTTCAGCCTTACCTTTAGGTAAGTTACCAACATCAATATAGAATATACGCCTTTCAGGTGCACGAGAAATTCTATATATAACCAGAGAATCCTCCATCATACGGAGTTGATTCACAGGTTTAATTGCCTTCTGCAAATAAGATAATATTCTTGATCTACTAGGATCTAATTGTCCTGAAGTACAATATATTATAGAATCAGGGTGTATCTTGACACCTTGATTATGTTTCTCCATTGCAGTGTCTTGAAAGATGAAATATTCTTCCTGCTTTACTATTAATTTAGCGCCGGTTTTAGGATCATCTTTCTCTTCGATCTCTTTAACTTTCCTCAGTTTAGTGGGGTCAATATATCTTAATTCTTTAATACCCGCCTGAGGTTTGCCTTCATCAATTATTACATGATAAGGTAATCTTCCATCAACATACCACTTACGAAATATATCATGAGCATATTGATTAAAATTAATAAGGCTTAATATATTACCAAACTCATATCGAATAGTATCTTTAATTTTGTCTGATACCTCTAAGGCATCAAGGACAATATTTACTGGAGCTTCATCATGATCTCCAACAATACTTTCATTAATAATATCTTCAATAGCTGCATCGCATTCAGGCTGAGCTGCTATATCCCTATACTTATATAATAAATCGATTTCATTTTTGGCTTTATCACCATCAAGATCGAGATATACGCCAAAGTGACCGCCAGTGGTTATAACCCCAGCGCCATCGGCTTCTGTATCGGGTACAAAAGAAGGACGTTCAGCCCCTTTCTTTTTTCTACCGATTTCAAACCCAAAAAATGAAATTTTTCTATCGTCTGCCATAATCTATCCTCATATTATCCGAGGGGAAAATAAATTCCCCTCTTCTAATATATTTATACCACTTATGAAGTAGTGTCTGATTCCCAATACTGAACCTGTAGTTCTACAGTAAAGTCTTCAATTGCGTCATTGGTCTCATAATTAAGATCAATTGCAGCCAAATTACTTGGCCAGCAGCCACGGAAATCATACCTCTTAGAAGTAGTTCCGTCTTTCCTTAATTGCTCAACAACAATATCTGCAGAATAGTCATTCATATCGACTAATCCCGTATTTTCCTGGTGTTGATTAATACCATTCATCCATTGTTCAAACGATTTTCTTACATCAAACTCTGCGTCATTAATGACGGTAAGAGTAATAGCAGAAAAAGTCCTGTCTCCAGCCAAATTAAGTTTTCTTCCACGGAAGGAAATCGGAATTGGACCAATTATAGAGTCAGGAATTGTTGCTTGTTTACATAAGAATGAGGTTAATTCAACATTCGCATCTACGAAGGTTGGAAAATTAACTGTCGCTTTAAATAAAGAAGGTCTTGCACCACCGCCACTAAGTTTCGATTTGAAATCGTCTATGCCTAGAATTGCCATGTCTTATCCTCCCTTAACCTTCAGAGCCAGCAATTTCTGTAAAGGAAACGCCAGTTCTGGTAGCTACAAAGTTTAGAGTAATGAAGTTAATAGATCTTGCAGGTTTGATGTATATATCAGCTACAAAGCTATTAGTATCTATTACTTGACTTGTATTGTTAGTTTCGTCGCAAATGACTGAAAAATCTGTCAGTCCTCTACGTCCCTTGACATCTCTTAAGAAAGGCTCTACCAAATTCTTAAACTGAGCTCTAGTGAATTCATCGTTGAATTCGAACAATTGAGCTTTAGCAGCAGTTGATATTGCTTTTTCTAAAGTGATGAATAATCTACGTACATTAATACGATCAAATGCAGAAGGTTTTGCTAATAGAGTTTTATCTCCAAATAGTAAAGTACCTTGTCCAGGTAATGATACTATAGGATTAACTCTTCCCTTGTATAAGGTATCTCTGTCAGACTTGACAGGATTCCATGCAAGTTTAGTTACTCCTAATAGTTGTCCTCTGCTTACACCAGCTGGTGAATACCAAGCATCAGCAACTCGATCTGTACTAGCACATAAACCAGCAATATGACCAGCTGCGCCTATCCAACGGTAAGTATCATTGTACTTATCGTAAACATAAACTGCAGAAGAATCACATACTGCGTATGAACTAGAAGTTAGACCGTTTGCAAACGCCATAACATCCGTAGCAGGAGCAGAAGCCCCTTGGCTATCTGCGATTGGAGGTGAGACAAAAGCTACACAATCTTTTCTTGCTTCCACAATAGAGATTAAGTCTTCAGCAATTGTTTCTGCCCCATTAGCATCTGGATAAGCAAACAATAAACCAACATCAACTGTTTCAGAGTCTTCCAATAGGTCGTAACCTGTTGCAATCTCACCAACAGTAGGTGCGTTATCATCTGTTCCACCAGTTAACGAATCATCTATAGCAGCTGTTACGCCAGTTATAGCAGTCGTTGCAGCTAATCTTAAATCGGCTCCAGCTTCAGGTAGTGTAGTTGAATGATCCATCCAACGTACGTAATCGGAACCATTATTTACTACATCAACGTAGTAATTTGATGTTCCATCTGGGTTTTTAGCATCAGAAGCTTGTGAAGCATATGCAAATGTTTCTAAAACAGTACCTGCGGTACCACTAAATACTCCATCTTCGTCTACAACTGCTACATGAACTTCATCTCCTATTGACCCCTTACCAAGATTCGCCGCGTACGTCGAGGTTCCTGGTGCGCCATTGAAGGATGAACTATAAGTCCAACCAGAAAAACTGGTGATTCCTTCAGTGATCAATGATACTTTCAAACTATTTCCTTTGACACCTGGATATTTAGCAGCCCAGTGGCCTACGGCCCCTGCACCAGTATTATATCCTGCATCAACATAGTGAGTATCATTTTTAATCAAAAGTCCGTTACCGCTCACACCTGTAGCATTTAAATGCCCAGATTGAACGCGAACTACTTTCAAAGCGTTGCCATACTTTAAGAACGACGCGGCTGTAAGAAAGTATTGGTAAGTATTGTCATCCGGTGCACCAAAGGTATTAGCTAGATCTTGTTCAGAACTAATGCTAACAACTTCAGCAACTGGACCCCAATTAAATGACCCAGCGAATCCACCAATACTGGTAGATACGGCAGGTACTACAGCAGTCGCGTCAATTTCATTGACTTGAACTCCTGGTGATACTTGAAATGCCATCGCTTTATCCTCTCAAAAAGGTTTGTTTATAAGTTAACATAATAAGGTTATTTTCACTCGTAACTATTTATAATTAAAAATGTCCTAGGGTTTTTGTGTCTTCTTCAAACCAAACGTTCCCTTCGCCGTCCCCAACTCCTTCCTTTTTCTTTTGACCATCATCTATAATCCCAAATGGAAGCATATCATCTTGAATTGCTTTTAATTGTTCTTTATATAACATATCTTTCATATCTATATCAGAAATACTAGTGAATATATCTGTAGTAGTAAACCACCCAAATAACACTAAATTCATCATTAGATCGTCATGGTTTGGTAGTGTTGCTTGATATGATGTTCCTTTAGATACAAAAGTACTCATTTCTATAATTGTTTGAGCATCTCTTATTAACAATTTCTTTTGTTCAATTAGATCTTTTATATTAGAACATCCTATTCGTTTAACTCTTTTAGTCATTTGAGCACCAATCGCGTTCTTTTTAATAGCAGATTCTACAAACATATTTTCATATTCAAGATCATAATACAATCCATTACATACTACCATACCTGAATCATTTGATTCTACTATCACATAAGCTTTATTATAGGTTGTTGCGTATTTGAATATAATATCTGGAAATAGCATAGGAGATATATTATTATCTCTAAATATTGATACTTGTTCAAATGGATTAGTAGATATATCTATTATAGTAAATGTCGAATAATCTTGTCCTCTTCCTTTTGCTGTATCAACTGTCATTATATAATCATGTCCTTCTATTGGTTCTTTATATACAAATACATTTTCTTTAATATGTAATGGTTCAACGCTCTTTTGAGCTAATAAATAATTTGCTCCAATAAGAGTATTACCTCTACCATGAAATGTATTAGCAAATTCTTGTTCAAATTGTAATTCTGATGTATTTGCTACGGTTTGTTCTTTCCATTTTTCATCTCTTCCTGGTACATCCCACCAATCTACTCTAAAGGGTTTAAATTCATTTTCTCCTGTCATTGCTCCTTCCCACAGCTTATGGAATATATTTCCAATACCATTTGCTGTTGATGTAACAATAATTTGAGTTTGTTTACCGGCCGTAACAACAGGATAGGTTGAGGTATAGAACTGTGCATCATTTTCTACAAACGCGAATTCATCAAGAAATAATAAATTAACAGATAATCCTCTAATAGAACTACCGCTTGTAGCCGACGCTATAATTCGCGAATTGTTGCTAAATTCTATACTTCCTTTATTTAATGCTTTACACCCAGGTTGTAAAAAGAAGGGTAGGTTCTCGAGCGCGAGCGTTACGCGCGCGAGCATCTCGCGGGCCACCGCGCCTTTATTAGCTAGAATTGCTATAGTTTTTTCTGGGTAAAAACATGCATACCATAAGAGGTATACAACAGATGAAATAGATTTGCCACTTTGTCTACATGCTAGTATAATAGAAAATCTATTCTTATAGAAATGTTTAAACATTTTCTCTTGATAAGGATATAGATCAAAGTTTATAAGGCCTTCATCCAAAGAGATAATTTTTACATACTCTCGTGCAAAATATGCAGGATCTCCCTGACATTTTTGGTATTCTTTTATTTCTTTACGAGTAAAATCTCCAACAACACCATCTCTTTTTACGGAAGGATTGCCTAGATATCCAAACTCGTTATTCTTAATCCTCTGCATCGACATCAATAATATTGTCCTTATCTAATAACATTCTTTGAAGCTCTGTAGTACTTCCTACAAATACGTTGTTATTAGTAATTTCTCTCCTCACATCATCTTCGGTTAATTCTTTTTTGTTCTTTTGGAGCTTCATTAGCTTATCAGTAATATCACCAATGGCTTTTAGGTGATTAGATAATACTTCGAATGCGCGCGGGTGCTCGCTCTCGCGGGCGAGCTCGGCTAATGAATCCATTGATAGGGTACCAACCTTTATAAGATCTTTATAGGTTGATCGCGAAAACTCGTAGTCATCCTTAATATGTTTTTTATCTATAAGGGCTTGATTATCTTTTCTTTTATCGGCCGGTAAATTTTTTGACAATCTCTCAGATATAGCTTGTTTTTTATCCATCATAATATATATTTATGTTTATGTATATGACTCAATAACAGCTGTAGCTCCAGATGAACTACCTGTTAATGTTTCTCCAACTTGGAACCATCCTGAGGGTACAGCAATTCCTAATGTATTACTTCCCTCTGGGGTATCAGCATAGAATACACTCATCTCACCAGTATTACCAGAAAGACTTCCGGTTACGATTTCTTGTTGAGTAAATGTTCCACTAACAGTACCTACTATAGAAGTAAAAGAATCTGGAACTCCTAAAGGATCATAACTAGTTACTATACTATATTCATCAGTTCCTGGAGTACCTGTCACTAATGTATCACCCACCTCTGCGGTTTTAGGATTAACCGCTATATTCAAACCTGAATATTTTTCATCAGTATTTGTTTTATTAAACCAATCGAGTTGAACTTCTTTAATAACTCCTTGATCTCCAATTCCACTATAGAATGTCATTTTCATTGTAAAGTCTAATGTATAAGTTAATACTCTTCGAGTTGTAAAATCTCCATCATATGAATCTTCTATTGCAACAGAATTTAATATAATAGGAACATCTTGTTTATAATCAGTCCATCCATCAATAGGTTTAATTGTAACTGAATAGTCAGGCTGAAAGTATGGTACAATTTGCTCTAGTATTTGTAATCCATCATCTTGATTTTTTGCAAGAATACTAAGTTGCATTCCAATATTATAAGGAGTTTGTGCCCGAATGCTTTGTCTTTTATATGAATCTGTAGCATGAGCAGCTGTTATTTTATTTAATTTATTTTCTTTCTTATTTAAATCTACTTCCAGACTAGTAATCTCAAATCCCATACGAGGTAATTTAAGAGCCATTGAAGCATCATCCATTGTTTCCTGATCTATACGAGCTAGAAATTTTTGTTTAGGTCCATATGCAAGAGGTACTTTTATTTGATTAAGTATACCACCAGAACCATCTTTACGAATAACTGATATGTTATTAAAGAGTGTTCCGAAAACCGCTACGGATTTTCTCATAG
>CEPX01028266.1_pt1 | contig 23101 bp, 21 predicted proteins | sample 361361 | NCBI WGS metagenome assembly CEPX01 (sample SAMEA2619974, study PRJEB7988) | marine metagenome | biome: marine biome (ENVO:00000447); feature: mesopelagic zone (ENVO:00000213) & marine oxygen minimum zone (ENVO:01000065); material: "saline water (ENVO:00002010), including plankton...
AACTAAGGGAGAAAATGTTTTAGAATTAATAAATAAAATTTCTAAAGTTATTGTAAGAGATAAATCTGGAACTTTTATTGGAGCAAGAATGGGTAGACCAGAAAAAGCTAAGCTTCGAAAGTTGACTGGAAATCCTCATATGTTATTTCCTGTTGGAGAACAAGGTGGGAGAATGAGGAATCTACAAACAGCATTAACTAAAGGAAAGATAACTTCAGAATTTTCAAGTTTTTATTGTGATAAATGTAAGAAAGAAACTATTTATCCAAAATGTGAAGTTTGTGAAGAGAAAACTGTTATGGGTGGATTTAAGAGAAGAAATATTGATGTTGATCATTATTTTAAACAAGCACTAAAAAAAATAAAATTAAAAGAGTATAATGAATTGATAAAAGGGGTTAGAGGAACTTCTAACAAAGATCATATTCCAGAGAATATGGCTAAAGGAATTCTAAGAGCACAATATAATCTTAATGTTAACAAAGATGGAACAATAAGATATGACATGACTGAAATGCCTATAACTCATTTTAAAGCTAAAGAAATTGGGACAAGTATTGAAAAATTAAAAAAATTAGGTTATGAAAAAGATATTAATGGAAATAAATTAGAAAATGAAGATCAATTAATTGAGATAAGACCACAAGATGTTATTCTTCCAGCTTGTCCTACTGCCCATGAAGAAGAAGCAGATAAAGTTTTAACAAGAATTGCTAATTATATTGATGACTTGTTAGTTAAATTTTATGGATTGAAGAAATTTTATAATGTTAAACAGAGAGAAGATTTAGTTGGACATTTAGTTATTGGATTAGCACCACACATAAGTGCAGCAATTATTGGAAGAATAATTGGATTTAATAAAACACAAGGATGTTTCTCACATCCATTATGGCATTCTGCACAAAGAAGAGATTGTGAGGGTGATGAAAATTGCGTTATGTTGTTAATGGATTCTTTATTGAATTTTTCTAGACATTACTTGCCAAATAATAGGGGAGCAACACAAGATACTCCTTTAGTCCTAACTTCAATATTAACTCCAAGTGAAGTAGATGATATGGTTTTTGATATGGACTTAGTTTGGGAATACCCTCTAGAATTGTATGAAGCAGCACAAGAATATAAAGATCCTAGAGATATCAAACTTCTTCAATTAATAGATAGACTAGGAAAAGAATCTCAATTTGAAGATTGGGGTTTTACTCATGATGTTTCAGATATGAATATCGGAATTTTGTGTAGTGCTTATAAAAATATTCCTTCAATGATGGAAAAAGTTTTGGGACAAATGGAGATTGCTTCTAAGATAAGGGCAGTAGATGAGATTGATGTTGCTAGATTAACTATAGAAAGACACTTCATAAGAGACATAAAGGGAAACTTAAGAAAATTTTCAATGCAGCAATTTAGATGTGTTGCTTGTAATGAAAAGTTTAGAAGACCACCTTTAGCTGGCAAATGTACAAAATGTAATAGAAAATTAATTTTTACAATATCTCAAGGTAGCATTATTAAATATTTAGCACCAAGTATGCAATTAGCAGAACACTATAATGTTTCTAATTACTTAAAACAAACTTTAGACTTAACCCAACAAAGAATAGATGGTGTTTTTGGTAAAGAAAAAGAAAAACAAGAAGGATTAAAGAAGTGGTTTTAATTATACTCCAATTATCTCTTTCTGAAATATAGATTTAGTTATCTTTAAATAATAATATCACTTTTATATTTAGTATGAAAAAAAGAGGTCAAGCAACGATTTTTATAATCCTTATTATAGTTATCTTAGGAATAATATTTTTTCTTATTTCAGCTGGAAATAGACTTGTTCCTTCACTTGAACCAGAAGAATTTCCTGATTTAGAATTATATGTTCAAGGATGTTTAGATGATATTGTTAAAATTGCTGAAAGTAGTCCAATTGTTAGAGCAAATACACCTGGAACAACATTTGAATCTAGACTAGAAGACTATGTTGAATCAAATCTTCCTTTAATTTGTGATGATTTTTCTATATTTAATGAGTATGAATTAAATGTAGAACCTTTAGAGAATGTAAAAGCTACATTAAATCCTAACAGAAATTTATTCGTTGAAGTTGAGTGGCCTATAAAGATAACAAGAGGAGATAAAGTAGTTATAATAAAAGATTTTTTTACAAAAGATAGTTTAAGTGTTTCTTGTTGTTTTGATATAGCTGTAGATTCTAATTGTAAATCTATTGAATCAAGACAAGTTAATGCATGTGGGATATCTAAAAATTTTAATCCAGGAGATGATATAAGTTTTAATTATGATGGGCTAGGTGATGTTTGTGTTGCTTGTTAATAATAAATTATTCAAATTGATTTTCATTATAATTTTAATAGTTCCAATATTATTAATTTATGCTCAAGGAAATAGTGGAACAGTAAATTTTGAAAAAATTTTAAATTGTAAAGATCAAGGATTTAATCATTGTAATTTAGTTTTAAGTCCGATCTATAAATATCCTGGTTCAAATTCTAATTTTGGTAATTTTGGATATACTTTTCCTCCAGATGGACCTTACTCTGAAGCCATTGTAGATTGTGGAAATAAGAATGATGTAACTTTAGCTGAATATAATGGGGAAACTTGGATTCCTATACAAAGTAGATTATTTGGAGAAGGAGATAATAAGTTCGTTAACATAACAACAAATAGATTGGGAACTTTTGCTTTAATAAGAACAGAAGCATGTGTTGTGCAATGTGGAGATGGTTCTGGAGCTTATTCTTTAAGTCCTTTTAATGCTAATGTAAGGGCTGGTAGAAATCTTATCTTTAATTTATGTGGAATGCTTCCTGGATGTCAAGCATTAGAAGATGGAGTTTGTAGTAATAGTTGTACACAAAATATAGATCCTGATTGTGGAGAATGTACGAATAATGGTGGAGATTGTTGTTTGTTATCTAAAGATGATGTTTGCGATTCAGATTGTGGGGATTTTGACCCTGATTGTACAACATTAGCAAAAGGGGATAGAAATTCATGTTTTAATTCATGTGATGGGGTTTGTGATTCTAGTTGTGCTTATGGTACTGATCCCGATTGTATAGACCTTCCATCAAATGTACAAGGACAAAAAGTTCAATGTGCTTATTGTGGTGATGAGAAATGCAATCAAAATGAGGCTTTAACAAGAAGTTGTGAAGAAGATTGTGGTGTTTGTGGAGATGAAACTTGTAATCAATGGGAAACTTTCGAATCACAATTTAGTAGCACACATGTTTATTGTCCTGAAGATTGTTTAGATGATGGAGAGGATAAGGGTGATGAAGTTTCTTGTTTTTTATATGGTACTGAAATATTAATGTCAGGAGGAGACACAAAAAATATAGAAGAGATAGAGATTGGAGATATAGTAAATGGATTTGATCAATCATCAAAAAAAATAATTGATACAAGAGTAACCTCAATATTGAAAGAGCATCCAAGAAATTTTTATTACATCCTAAATGAAGAAATAAAAGTTACTAATGACCACCCATTCGCAGTTATTGAAGATAATGAAATTAATTGGATTGAAGTAAAAAACCTTGGGATTGGAGATAAAATAAGATCATTAGATGGTTACGTTATTATTCATAGTTTAGAAAAGATAGAAGAAAAAGCAGTTACAGTTACATTAGAAACAGAAGCAGGAAATTTCTTTGTTAAAGATGAGGATCATAATTATTTAGTAAAAGAAGGAGACGGACAAGGATTAATTGGAGAATTTGAATATTGTAAAGATGAAGAATGTAACATAATAATTAAAGAAGTTAGAAAATGAAAAAAATAATATTATTAACATTGTTTGTATTGTTGTCTATTAGTTTAACTTATGCAGATCATACTTCAGAATATACTTTAAGAGAAGATACACCTTGTGGTAGAGATACATGTATAATTCCAATTTATGGACCAATATTATACGGACAAGTATGCACTTCAGATAGACTTGGTTCTTTATCTACAGCAGGATCTGTAGCCGAGGAATGTGAAGGAGTATTTGTAGGAACAAATATAAGAAATAAGAATGAGATTTCAATTTTTGATAGAACTAATGGTGGCACAGCTAAATTTTATAAACAATCTTCAAAAAATTTCCCAACAGAAATGGGTTCAGGTGGTTGTGATTTAGGACAAGTTTGTAATAATGGTTGTCAATGTGAAACAGTAGATGGAGATTTAGATGGATTTCTTGGAAGTTCTTTTGCACATTATACTAATTCAAATACACAAATAGATTGTAATGATAAAGATGCAAGTGTTTTTCCAGGTGCAGATGAAGTTTGTAATCTTAAAGATGATAATTGTGATGGTCAAGTAGATGAAGGGGATGTTTGTAAAAAATCAGTTAGAGTTTGTAGAGATACACAAGAACAAGACATTAGCAATAAAGTATGTAATCAAGGAGAGTATTGTAGCACTTCTTCATTTAATGACGAATCTAGTTGTAAATACATAACACAACAAAGTGATATAGGGTTAAATGAATTTTTTGCTTTCTTTTGTGATGAATATTTACAAGATGGAGATTATGGATGTATAAGATTTGTTGAAAGTAGTTTTAGGGTTTGTACTGTAGATGAACAAGATTTATGTGAAGATAATCAAGATAATGATTGTGATGGAAGAATAGATAATTTAGATACAGATTGTGGTTTTGTTGTAGCAGGATGTAATAATGGACAATTAGATCAAGGTGAACAATGTGATGCTTCTAATCTAAATGGAGCTACATGTCAAACTGTTAGTTCTAGTTTTACTGGAGGGTCATTAAGTTGTGCTAACAATTGTCAATTTGATACATCACAATGTACTACTGAAACTTTTATATGTTCTCCTGAAGAAAAAAGAGTTTGTTATCCTGCAGATGGAGGGGATGAAGTATCTAATTATTTAGAAACATGTGGGATTAATGGGCAATGGGGTTCTTGTTTACCTCAACCTACAGAAACATGTACTAATGGTGATGAAAGAGCTTGTCCTAGAGTTTTAGGTATTTGTGAAGGGAAAACACAAACTTGTTCAAATGGACAATGGCAAGCATGTGATTATGGTTCTAATTTTAATTTAGTTGATTCATGTAGTGATAGTTTAGATAATAATTGTGATGGATTGATAGATGAAAATTGTGATTGTAATGTAGGAGATACAAAAGGATGTTCAACAAATACAGGGGTTTGTAATTCAGGAACTCAAATATGTCAAGAAAATGGAAAATGGAGTTCAATATGTGGTGGATCAACACTTCCAGGATTAGAAATATGTGATGGAATTGATAATAATTGTGAAGGTGGAGTAGATGAAGGATGTGATTGTACAAATCAAGGATCTACTAAAAATTGTGGAGGACCTAACCAAGGGGTTTGTAAAGAAGGAACCCAAACATGTAGTTTAGTTAATGGTTTATTAAAATGGGGTGTTTGTGATGGAGTAGTTCTTCCAGGAATAGAGATATGTGATAATATAGATAATAGTTGTAATGGAGCAGTAGATGAAGGATGTCAATGTAGCACAGGAGATTCAAGAAGTTGTGGAACTCCAATTGGGGCGTGTACTAGAGGAACACAAGAATGTCTTAATAGTTTATGGAGTGTTTGTTTAGGAGCAATACTTCCAATAAATGAATTATGTGGAGATAATATAGATAATGATTGTGATGGTTCAACAGACGAAAGTTGTACATGTAATGAAGGAGATACAAGAGCATGCGCATTAAATGATGGAGTTTGTAGTGGTTTAACACAAACTTGTTCAAATGGAGCATTTACTTCTTGTAATTATACATCAATACAAAATTATGAGAGAATTGAAACAAGTTGTTTAGATAACAAAGATAATGATTGTGATGGCAAAATTGATGAGCTAGATACAAATTGCCAAGGTTCAGGAGAATCATGTTCTGATGGAACAAATGATAATGAATGTAGTACAAACAAACCTAATCGTTGTAATGATGGTGTATTAGAAAATAAATGTGCTATTTGTGGTTGTGATACAGAAGAGTTGTGTAGACCTGATGGAAGTTGTATTATCTCAAGACCTAGAACACAACCACAACAAACTCCCCCAATTTCATCTAAAGATTCAGATGGTGATGGATTAACAGATGAAGAAGAATTAGCTTTAGGATATGATCCATTTAATCCAGATACTGATGGGGATGGAATTCTAGATGGAGAAGATTTAACTCCATTATGTAATGAAAATGGGGTTTGTGATTCTGAAGGAGATTATTCAGAAACAAAAAATAATTGTCCAGTTGATTGTCAAGAAGAAAAAGGAATTAATTTATGGATTTTAATAATAATTCTATTAATAATTCTACTAGTCTTAGGAGGATTAGGTTATTATTACTGGAAAACAAAGAAAAAAGGAAAGAAGAAAGATGATAAAAAACCTTTATTTCCATTTTTAGATATTTTAAAAAAGAGACCAAGATACAAACCAATTAAAAAACAAGTTTTAGAACCTATTCCTGTCTTTAAAAGTAATAATTTTAAAGAACATGCTAATCTTCAAGATTTACAAAATTATATCAAACAAGGAATAAAAAAAGGACATTCATTAAGCTATTTAAAATCTAGATCTTTGAATGTAGGTTGGTATAAAGAAGAAATTAATAAAGCAGCTTCATTACCTTCTTTACTTCATAAAAAACCTTTACATAAAAAAAGAAAAATCTCTAGAAGATTACATCATAAAAGAAAGTAAAGGACAACTAGGATGATTAAAGAGCCCATTAAATGACTTCTTCCTGTGTTTTTTAAGATTGGAATCATTCCTACACTTGTAGATACTAATAAGATAAACAAACCAGTTAACCCTGTAAGAAAAGTAACTAAAGAGATTATCAAGAATATTATAATCATAGTTATTTTAGCATAATTTATTTTATTTATTATTTTTGAAAATATTTTAGATAATTTTAATGTTAAAAAAGTAGCTAATCCAGCAACAACAAGGGAAGATCCTAAAAATAAAATTAAATGGTTTAATGTTATATCTTCTATTATCTTTGATACAACAACAATAACTCCATTTCTTGCCCTATCAATCACATATAATGCAACAAATGATATGACCATAACAATAGTATTTATTGATCCTAATAAAACTATAAATCCGTTACTACTTAATTTTCCAGTAATATTTGATGCAAGGATGGCTGCTTGAGCTGCACCCAATCCTGGAAGAAAACCAGCTAATGAAGAAGCAATTAATCCACCACTAAAAGCCTTTATTGATTCTTTTTTGTTAATCTTTATCTCTTCAATCTTTTGTTCTGGCAAACTAATTTTGTTTTTTAAGCTTATCAATAAATTACTAGTTCCAAACAAACCAGAAAATAAAGGAAATAAAGGTTGTTTCAAGTTTAAGTTTAGAACACCTAACCCTAACACTCCAGATAATAAAAATATAATTAATGACCATTTTTTATTTGTGTCTTTTAAAATTAAAAATAAAGAAGCTAAGATTAGTATATAAGGAATTAAAGGTTTGATTAATGGATACCATTTTTCTACTAAAAAAATCAATAAAGGAGTTAATAATATTGTCATGATCAACCCAAATAAACTACCAAAAGTGCTTAGTTGTATTGCTTCATGACCTTTTCCCTCTAATAATAATCTATGGGCGGGAAGTATTGATAATGCAGTATCTGGATTTGGTGCTCCTAAATAAACAGAAGGAATAAAATCTAAGAATGTATGGGCCACTGCCATTGATATTAATACAATAATTATAGATATAGTAGAAAAATAATTTGATAAGATTGGAAATGAAGTTAAAGCTAAAACAGCAATCAAATTTATATGTATCCCTGGAATTAATCCAGTTATGACACCAAGTAAAGTTCCAATGATTATTGAGATAAATACTTCAATAATCACTTTCTTTGTATAGTCTCCGCTTCAATTTCTAAATAATTTTTATATTTTATTACTTTTCCAGTTAATTCTATATTATCATATTTGTTAAGTGTTATTTGATCATCTTCTTTGAATAAAACAACTTTCATTGTTCCAGTACCATCATCAACCTCAAGAATTATCAAACCAGGGGTTTCTCTTATAGAATTAACACTTCCCTGAATCTTTACTTTTTCATCTAAATTTTTTTCTGTGATTGAAGAAACATTATGCAATTTAATCTCTAAAGTTTCAGCCATTATTAAAATAATGAATATTCCAACTAAAGAAAAAGATAAAGCAATTTTGAATAAAGTTGATTCTTTCATACTACTAATCTTGCTATATCTCCTCTTTTTTCATCCATTAAATTTATAGATATATTTATATTTAAATGAATTTTTATATTGTGATATGGATAATAAAGAAAAATTAGATTTGATAAGAAGAAATGCTGAAGAGATCATTTCAGAACAAGAATTAAAGAGTCTATTGAAAAAAAAGAAAAATCTTGTAACTTATTGTGGATATGAAGTTTCTGGAGAGATTCATTTAGGTCATTTAGTGACAATGACCAAATTGTTAGACTTACAAAAAGCAGGAGTTAAAGTAATTATTTTATTTGCAGATTGGCATACATGGCTTAATAAGAAAGGGGATTGGGATTTTATTCATAATCAAATAAAAGTTTGGGAAAAAGCTTTTAGAGCTGCTGGATTAAGTAAAGCAAAATTTGTTTTGGGGAGTTCTTTTCAGAGAGATATAAAGTATATAGATGATGTATTGAGAATGAGTTTAAAGACTACAATTAATAGAGCTTTAAGAAGTATGCAAGTTGTTGCTAGAGATATAGATCATGCTAGAGTTTCTCAAGTAGTTTATCCTTTTATGCAATTAGTAGATATTAAACATCTAAAAGTAGATTTAGTTACAGCGGGGATGGATCAAAGAAAAATACATATGTTAGGTGTTGATGGAATGTTTAAAGAAGTAGATTATAAAACACCAATCTTTATTCATACTTCAATTATTCCTTCTTTGAAAGGCTCTGGAGGAAAGATGGCATCTAGTGATCCAACAAGTTTAATTTCCATAACTGACTCTTCCAAAATTATTAAAGAAAAAATCAATAAAGCTTATTGTGTTTTGGGTGAAGTAAAAGATAATCCAATATTATCAATTCTTAAACTGATTATTTTTCCAAGAATTTCTTCTTTTGTAATCAAAAGAGATGAGAGATATGGAGGTGATTTAACATTTGAGAATTATGAGTGCCTTGAAGAAAAATTTAAATCAAAAGAAATTCATCCACAAGATTTGAAAAATTCTGTTTCAGATTATCTAATTGAAGTGTTAGTTCCAATTAAAAAATATTTTAAAAAATAAAAGAGTTATACAAATAAAAATAACAAGATAAATATTTATAAAGAATAAAATTTTATTTTTGAACATGGAAGTAAACTTCAAATCGTTTGATGATTCCAATAATGATTCTAATTTATCTGTTGAAAGTGAAAATAAAGTATTGAAAGCTACAATCATCCATCTAAAGAATGAATTAAACAAATTTAGAAAAAAGCCATTAATACTTTGTCAAATTAAGAATATTATAAATGATAAAGTTATAATAAAATTACCAAACGGAAATAATTTTCTTGTAGAAGTATCTAATGATTTGTTGGGAAAATTAAAGATACAAGATGAAGTTTTCGTAGAGCAAAGATCTTTAGCTGTAGTTGATAAATTAGAAAGTCATAAATCATATGATGTAGAAAATTTCGTAATAATAGAGAAACCTAAAATTTCTTGGGAAGATATTGGTGGATTAAAAGACCAGATTCAAGAAATAAAAGAGGTAATAGAACTTCCATTAAATAAACCAAAAGTATTTGAAAAAATTGGGATAGATCCACCTAAAGGAATTTTATTGTATGGCCCACCTGGATCAGGAAAAACATTATTAGCTAAAGCAGTTGCACAGTCAACTAAAGCAACTTTTATAGAAGTAGTTGCTTCTGAGTTGAATCAAAAGTATATAGGTGAAGGGGCCAAATTAGTCAGAGATATTTTTAAATTAGCTAAAGAAAAAGCACCAAGTATAATATTTATAGATGAGATTGATGCTTTAGCTTCTGAAAGAATGGACATAGGAACTTCTGGGGAAAGAGAGGTACAGAGAACTTTTATGCAATTTTTATCTGAATTAGACGGTTTCAAACCATTGAGTAATGTTAAATTGATAGGGGCCACTAATAGAGTAGATGTTTTAGATTCAGCATTACTTAGACCAGGAAGATTAGATAGATTAATAGAGATTCAACTACCAAATGAGGAAGAGAGAGGAGAAATATTAAAGATACATACAAAAAGCATGAATTTGAATAATGTTGATATAATAAGATTAACTTCAGAGACAAAGGATCTTTCTGGTGCAGAAATAAAAGCAATGTGTACTGAAGCAGGATATCTCGCTATTAGAAAAAATAAGTATAATGTAAATCATCATGATTTTGTTGATGCTATAAAGAAAATTAAAGTAGAAGATCAGGAAGACCATCTAGCGATGTTTGGATAGATTTTTAAGTCTTTTTTTCTGTTTTTATTTATGAGATTAATGAAAATTCCATATTCAGATGGATCTTTAAATGAAAATAAAGGTTGTGAAAAGGCACCTAATCAAGTAGCAAAACTTATTGATGAAGTATGGTCTAATGAGAATCATAAAAATGTTGAATTTGAGATAGGTGAAAATATTGATTTTAAAAATAATCTAAAAAAAGCTGATATCTACTTAGGTGGAGACCATAGCATAACTTATTGGACATTTAAAGAATTTGTAAAAGAACAAAAAAATCCTGGAATTATCATATTTGATGCACATCCTGATTTATTTAATGAATTTAAAGAACCAACACATGGAGATTGGCTTTATTTTCTTATTGAAGAAAAATTAATCAAACCTGAGAATATAATCATAATTGGGTTGAGAAATTCTCATGTAAAAGAAATAGGATATGCTTTAAAAAATAAAATAAAATTGTATCCTATGAATAAAATTTTCAATAATATAGAAAATGTTTGTGATACAATTATGGAATTAGCTATGGGATTTGATTCAGTCTATCTAAGCTTAGACATAGATGTTTTAGATCCTGCATTTGCTCCAGGAACAGATTATTTAGAACCAGGAGGATTGTCTTCTAGAGAATTAATATATTTTATTAAAAGATTAAAGATGCTAAAAAAATTAAAGAAAGTTGATTTAGTAGAGATTAATCCAGATAAAGATATTAATGATATGACCTCTAAGTTAGGGGCTAAGATTATTAAGGAATTATATTAATTAATAATTAGCTTTTAACAATTTTTTAATATCTTCAGCTTTCTTTTTCCCTATTTTATCAACTAATATTAGATCTTCTTTTTTTGCATTTATTATTTTTTCCACAGACTTAAACTTTTTTAATAATGATTTTGCTAAAGTTGGACCAATTCCTGGAAGACCACTAATAACATATTCTTGTTGTTCTTTTGTTGTTAGAGGCTTTCTTTTACTCAATAAACTTATATTTTTGATTGGTCTTTCTAGTCTTGTTGTGATAATTTTGATTAATGAAGCAGTATCTCTCTTATTTTTTGTGAATATTATGGGAATTTGAAAGTCTATAGCGATTGAAGCCATCATTCCTCTAATGGAATTGGGATGAAAATTTCTTATTTCATACATATTTTCAGAACCTTCTATAACTAGTAAAGGAATATCAAAGTTTTCTTTTAAACTTATTAATTGTGTTATAATCCTTTTATCAATAATTGAGTTTAGAAAATCTGATTGAGTTTTTTTCTCTATTCCTACAGTAACTATCTTTTCATTCATATCTTTACTTTGTATTATAAAATCTCCAGCAATTAATTGTTTTACTTCTATCTCCATTCCTTTCTTAGCTAGTTCTTTTATTATTCCAGAAGATCTTTCTCTATGATCAACCATTATTTTATTCATTTTAAATTACTTTGAATTTCCTTATCTTTCATATTTGTTAAAATATTTTTCATTTTATTTTCTTCTTTTTTTGATTTCCAATAATATGCTATATCTCTTGTATCTTTATTCATTAAGAATATGATTCTTCCAGCTTTTATCCTTCCAACTCTCCCAGCTCTTTGAATTCTCCTTATACTTGTTGAAACATTATCATAAAATATTGCTAAATCTGAACCACCTGAAATATTTAATCCTTCTTCAGATATACTTGTTCCAACTAAAACATTATACAATCCTTCTTCAAACTGTTTTATTGTGGCTATTTGCTTTTTTTGTGAGATCCCTTCTTTTTGACCTACTAATTTTATTGCATTTATTCCCTCAATGTTATTCAACATATTTGTTATATCATCTACAGTGTTTCTATAGTTAGCGAAAATAATTGTTTTGGATTTATTATTTTCTTTTAATTGATCTTTAATTATCTCTTTAATTTTATTTATTTTTGGATTATTTACCCCTTTTTCTATAGCTTCATTTAATAATCCCTCACATTTTGAGAACCAAGATTCATTTACTAATGATTTAGCTGATTTTGAAGTATCTTTTTTCAATTTTTCAATAAATTTTAATGCTCCATTTAATGTTTGTGTCTCTAAAAGTTCTAGAATATAATCCATTTTTATTAATTGAGATGATAAAACTATTCCTCTAAATGCCAATACATTCTTTCTTTTAATTTCATTTCTAAATCTCATCTGTAAGCTTAGAAGGTCTTTTTTAGAGATAAAATTTAAAGGCTTGTTTACTCCAAATTTTTTTAATGATATTAATTTATGATTATATGGATTTTTTATCTCATTATAAATTTTTTTTATTTCTTCATTAAGTTCCAATGTTAGATATTCATTTTCTTTTTTTTGAAGATATTTTATTACATCTTCGCTATCTTCAGTTCTAATCTCTAAAGAATCTATAAACAGATTATCAACTATCTCCTTTATTTTATTTTTATCTGCACCAGGGGAAGCAGTTAATCCAATTATTCTTGGATTTTTTGAATTTTCAATAAAATTTTTAGATACAATTGTGTTAGCGAATCTTTGTCTGGATCTATGGGCCTCATCTACACACAAAAGACTTACATCTTCTAAATTTATTCTATTGTTTTCTAAATCTTTTTGTATAGTTTGAGGAGTTGCGATTATTATTGATGAATCATTGAATAACTCTTTTCTTTCACTTGGTTTGTTTTTTCCAGTTAACATTATTATCTTTTCTATATCTGTGTTGTCAATAAACTCATTATAAATTTGAGAGGCTAAAGGTTTTGTAGGAGTTAAAAATAAGACTTTGGATTTTGGAAATTTTTTTAATCTTTCAACAGAAGTTAATAATGCTATTTTTGTTTTACCTAATCCTGTAGGAAGTATAACTAAAGTGTTATTATCCATACAAGTATCTTTTATATTATTTTGATAATCTCTTGGTGAAAAATTCTTAATCTTCATAATCTTATCAGAAAACAAATGTTTATATAATTAATCAAAAGGATATCAAAAATGTTAATATACCTACTTGCAATAATGGATTTAATTTCTGGAGTTTTATTAATTCTATTTAGTTTAGATATGGATCCAGGAAAAATTGCCTGGACGTTCGCTATCTACTTAATCGTGAAAGGAATAATTTTTATTAAAGCTCTTAGTAGTTTATTAGATGTAGCTTCTGGAATCTTAATTATCTTAGCAATCTTTGGAATAGTTAATATGTTAACTTTATTGGCAGCTGTTTGGATATTACAAAAAGTTTTTTTTAGTTTTCTATAAATGCTTACCAAATAAAAATAAAAAGAAGATTATTGAGAATACTGCTGCTATAAATAATGCTAAGATTATAACTGTTGTTAGAGAGTAGAAAGATATTAGTAAAAGTGTGATTAGCATGAGTGATAATGTGAATATATAAACTATAAAAGAACTAAAGAAGACTTTACATCCATCCAAATCTGAAAATGGGATCATATGAAACAAACCATAAGCTAAATTTATCATTATTAAATCATTTAAGAAACTAATTCCTATTAATTTTATGAATAAAGCTAAAATAAGATTAGCTAAAGGACCAGCAACAGAAATAATTGCTATTTCATAATCCATTAAATTTGGATATCTGAATCCTGTTCTTTTTGGTTTAGTATTGATAGTTATAGACTCTATTGCAATGAAAAATAATCTACCTAAAGAAAAAAATGAGACTAATAAAGAAAGAATTATTCCTATTGGAATTTTCTTCTTAATTTTTTTAAAAAGTAGATTGGACAAACACCATATTCTATGTTCTACTTCTGTTTGATATTTTCTAGCAGCTAACTTATGCCCAAAATAATGAACAATAACAGTTATTGATACAAAAATTAGCACTTTTAAGAAATTTAATAACCAAGAATTCAATATAAATTCTGACTTTTTGTCATCAAATGCTAATGCAAAAGTTACAAAGAAGATAGTTATAACAAAATGTTTTAATTCTATCTTATTTATTTTCATTTTTTATAAGATTTAATACTTCTTCTGTATGGCCTGCACCAATAACAGCAACTATTGTTTTATTAGTTGATAATAGTTTATTTAAGTTTTTTGCAAGTATAATATTTCTTTCATCTATGAGTACTTTATGTAAATTTGGATAATCTTTTTTCAATTTTTCAATTAAACTTTTTATTAATTTTTTGCTTGGAACTTTAGTTAAATCTATCTTTATTTTTTTTCTAGAAAAAATTCCTTTAACTATATCTTTTACAAATGTAAACTTTTCTTTCCAAGTTAACTCTTTTGATAATCTTTTAAGTGTTATTCTAATATCTTGATCTATTAATGCAATTTTTGAATCAACTTTTTTTCCTGTTTCTATTGCTTTAAGCATTTCAGATCCAGGTTTTACATTAACAATCTTTCCAAGTTGTTTTTCTATCCAAGCTCCAATAATATTGAATAAATAGCCTTTAAATCCTATTTTTGTTATATCTCTAAGGCTTATCTTCCTATCTTTAGACATTAAAGAATTAAATCTTAATCTGTCTAGCTCTATAGCCACTATTTCAGGTCTTTTTTTGAGTATAACAGACTCAACTTCTCTTACACTTTCTATAGAGATATGCGAAGTACCTATTATAATGAGGTTTTTGTATATTCCCATTTTGAAGATAAATTTTTAAATACTTAAAACATTTTCTAAATAGGAGGAGGAAACCATGTTAAAGATAAAACAAATAAGCGATGCATATGATATGAAAGTGTATACTGATTCGGGAGACTATTTTGGGGAAGTAGAAGAAAGTATTTTAACAATGAATAAGATTTCTGGATGGAGAATAAGAGCTACAAAGAATTCATTTTTAACAAGAGTTTTAGGTGGAGCTAAAGGAGTTATTGTACCACACCAATTTGTTAAAGCAATTGGAGACATAGTAATAATCAGCAAATCAGCTATTCCCTCATATGAAGAAAAAGAAGAGAAAGAATAAATTTTTATAGTATTTATTCCTAAGTATTAGATGGCTACGCCTTTAGAGAATGCATTGGACTTTTTAGAAAGTTTTGGGTTTTTTGACGTTGTACTTCCCTTTCTACTTGTTTTTACTATAGTTTACGCTATCTTAGAAAAATCAGCAATATTTGGAAAAGAAAAAGTAGGGGATACAGTAGCTTCGAGATCTAGCATAAATTCTATGGTAGCGTTTGTTATAGCGTTATTTGTTGTTGTAACAAAAGAAGTAGTTCAATCAATAAAGGAAGCTCTACCCCAAATAGCTTTAATTTTAGTTATAATTGTTAGTTTTATGATGTTAGCAGGTTCTTTATCTAAAGGAGATGAGCCATTTAATTTTGAGAATAATAAAAACTGGAAACTTTTCCTTACTTTCACTTTATTTATTTCAGTGTTAGCTGTTTTTCTAAATTCAATTGGTTGGTTATTTCCAATATTAGATTATGTTACCCAAAATTGGGACCAAACATTTATAGTCTCATTAATATTTTTAGGCATAGTTGTAGGAATAATATTATATATTGTTAGAACACCAAAAGAGGAGAATACTTCATAATGGCAGTTGATTTTAGAGATGTTTTATCATTAGGGGAAGAGATAGGAGCTTTTGATGTATTACTTCCTTTCTTATTAGTATTTACTTTAGCTTTTGCTGTTTTAGATAAATCTAAAATTTTAGGAAAAATGAAACAACTAAATGTTGTTGTTTCCTTTGTTATAGCATTATTATTCATAAGAAATCAAGAGTTAGTTGGGTTGGTTAATAGATTTTTACCAAATGTTTCAATATTCATGATTATAATCTTAATGTTTTTATTGTTAGTTGGGATATTTGTTGGAAAAGAGCATTCAGGTTGGACTGGAAATATTATGGGACTAGCTTTTTTTGTTTCATTAATATTCATTATAATCTCATTATTTTCTGATTCACTTGGAGATCCTGCACCTGATTTTTTAAGAAATATAGATGATCAAACAAAAGGTGTTATTTTATTTGTTGGAGTTTTTGTTATTATAATATGGTTAGTAACTAGAGAAACAAAAGAAAAAGAGGGTGGATTTTTGGAGAAGTTATCAAAAGAGATTAAGGGTGGTAAAAGCTAATGGCAACAATATTAGATACTAATTTATTATTATTCTTTAAGCCAGTATTTACTTTTTTATTTGTATTTGGGGTTTTATATGCTATCTTAAATAGAATACCTTTATTTGGTAAAAGTTCTAATATCAATACTGTTATTGCGTTTTCTATGTCTATGTTATTTATGTTAACTCCAGGAGTTAAAGATATACTAACTATAGCTACTCCTTGGTTTGTATTTTTGTTTATATTCATAATTTTATTAGTATTAGTTTTTATGATGGTAGGTGTAGAGGAAAAATCAGTTGTTTGGCTTTTTTCAGAAAATTGGGTTGTTTGGACTATAGCAATAATAGCGATTATTGGAATTTTAGGATTTGCTATGTCTCAAGTTTATGGTCCAGTTGTACAAGGATTATATGGAACTGAAGAAACTGCTAAAGAAGGAATCACATTTGATATAGGAAGAATATTATTTCATCCTAGAATGTTGGGGATGATTTTTATATTAATAATAGCTTCACAAGCTGTTAGATTAATTGCAACAAAAAATTAACTTATTTCTTTAGGTCTTTAGTGATTCTATCTAACTCTCTAATGTTATTTGTTAAAGGATTTATTATATTTTGGAATACTTTTTCTAGTGCTTTGATTTCTGTGTTAATATCCATTATGTTTTGACTATATTCTCCAACTTTCTGTACAATTGAGTTTTGCAGATTATCAAATCTTTTCCCAATTCTTAATATTTCTTGTTTTATTGAAGTAATATCATCATCTGTTCTTATTTTCCATGATTCCATGTCTCCTAATCTACTCATAAACTCTTGCCATTTTTCTTCTATAACTGCTTCTATTAATTCTTCAGTATCAGCAGCATAATCTTGAGATGATACTTGTGGCATTTGTGGAGAAGGGGTTTGAGGTTGTTGAGGAAATTCTTGATGTTCTGAGGGAGATTGTGCTTGGGTAGGGGAAGGTGCTTCTTGTTCTAAATCTAATACTGAAGGTTCCATTCCAGGATGAGAAACATCTTTAGTAGGATATTCTCCAGCTACACTACTTTTAATATCCATTTGATTGAATGCATCATTTATTTGTTTTGGATTATAACCTTTACCTTCTAGATGTTTATTAATATCTTCTTTCTTCATTCCTTTTTTGTTCATACCTATTGCTTCTTCAGTTGGGATCTCATCCAAATCTTTCACCCCTTATCAATCTTGTAACCTCATTTTTTGTTGTAAGACCTTTAGTTATTTTTTCTATTTCTTGTTTTGTAATAAATTTATTTAATTTTTTATTAACAATCTTTTCTACATCTTCTTCTCTAATGAATTGTAGTGGATTCCACATATCTATGTATTTTTCAAGTACTTTAATGTTTTCTTTTTTAGCAAATGTTCCTATTTCATCTAAGATCTTTTTCATTGTTTCCTTAACTGTAAAAATATCACTTTTGAATTCTATTAATTCTTTATCTACAGTTTTTATTTCGTTTAATAATTTTTTATATTCTTCTATCATATTTTTATTTATTACAAGTAGTCTTTCTCCCAATAAGTTGTACCTACTTTCAAGAATTCTTACTCTAGAATTTAAATCACTCATTACATATGAAAGATCTTGCTCTTGGGCCATTTTAAAACGAAAACTATTTATCTTATTAAGTTAATTAAAGTTAAGAATATAAAAAAAGTTTCGTTAACCTTTTTGAGTGGTGATTATGGCTGAAGATTATCAAGTTTTGAAAGAGGGCAGAGAAGATGTTCTTAGAATAAATGCAGAACAATGGAGTTTTGTTCCTAGTCTAGAGAATAATGCAGTTGTTATGGCTAAGACAATAGATTATCTAGTTCAAGTTCCAAGTACTGGAAGAATTGTTTTTACACAAAAAAGAAATTATAGTTATAATTATGAACAAACTCAAATGTTGGTAGAGATTGCTAATTTATATAAGATGTTAGTTAAGCAAAAGAGAATTTTAACTTTGGCAGATCTTGCTTCTAAACCACAATCAAATGTTTTTCTACCAGAATGGCAATCTAAATTACAAGAAGTTGTAATAAATCTTCTGAGAGCAGATCCTTTAGGGGCTTATGTTGAATTAAGAAGATTGATTAGAGAAGAAAAAATAAAAATAAAAAAAGTTCCTTTAGATTTAGTGGATTCTCAACAATCTTATATTGATACTTTAGCTTATTTGTATAATTTATTAGACAAAACAAGATTGATAAATATTGCTAGAAAAAATTTATCAGGCTATGCTATTGGTAATAGAGAGATATATTCAACTATTTTTAGACCAATTATCACTCCTGATTTTATGTTTACTAGGTTAATGGCCCAACATCCTTTGGATGGAGAGCAATTAGATCTTTATAGTTTTGGGCAGAGTGAAGTTAATATTTATAGTACTGAAAAAGATATAAAATATTTGTATCATTTAATCCCCCCAGAATTTAAATTAACAGAAGATAAATATGAATTATTAGATTTAGCAAGAGGAGTTTTAGCAGAACACAAACCTAGAGAAGAAGAATTCTTAGAACCAGAAAAAATGAGAAATACTTTTTTTAATATTGGAAGAGATTTATTACAAGAATTAGCTGAATCTAGAAATATAGAAATTGGTTTTGATGAATTAAATGAATTAGCAAATATCTTAGTTAGATACACTGTTGGTTTTGGAGTTTTAGAAGTTTTATTACAAGATAAAAAAGTACAAGATATCTCAATAAATTCACCTATAGGTCAAACTCCAATTTTTTTAGTACATGAAGATTTTGATGAATGTGTAACGAATTTAATTCCAACTAGAGAAGATGCAGAATCATGGGCATCTAAATTTAGAATTTTAAGTGGAAGACCTTTAGATGAAGCTAATCCAATTTTAGATACTGAATTAATTTTACCAGATGCAAGAGCAAGAGTAGCTATAATTCAAAAACCATTGAATCCACAAGGATTAGCATATGCATTAAGAAGACATAGAGATAAACCTTGGACTTTGCCATTATTCTTACAAAATAAAATGATTAGTCCTTTAGGAGCTGGATTAATGAGTTTTCTAATAGATGGTTCAAGAACAATGTTAGTTGCTGGAACAAGAAGTTCTGGAAAAACTTCATTATTAGGATCAGTTTTAATTGAGATAATGAGAAAATATAGATTAATCACAATAGAAGATACTTTAGAACTACCAACTGATGCATTAAGAGTTTTAGGTTATAATATCCAACAAATGAAAGTTAGAAGTGCTTTAACAAAAGGTGGATCTGAGATAGCAGCTGATGAAGGGATAAGAACTGCGTTAAGATTAGGAGATTCTGCTTTAATTGTTGGAGAAATAAGATCTTTAGAGGCTTTTGCACTTTATGAAGCTATGAGGATAGGAGCATTGGCAAATGTTGTTGCAGGAACAATACATGGAGACTCTCCTTATGGTGTGTTTGATAGGGTTGTTAATGATCTAAAAGTCCCAAAAACTAGTTTTAAAGCTACAGATACAATTGTTGTTACTAATCCAATGAAAAGCCCTGATGGATTACACAAATGGAGAAGAGTAACCCAAATAACTGAGGTAAGAAAACATTGGGTAGATGATCCTTTGGCTGAAAGAGGTTTTGTGGATTTGATGAAGTATGACACAAAACAAGATATGTTAGTTCCAACCCCTGATTTAATGAATGGAGATTCTGAAATAATAAAATCTATAGGTGGAAATGTAAAAGAATGGGCTGGTGACTGGGATGCTATCTGGGATAATATTTTATTAAGAGCAAAAATAAAAGAAACTTTAGTTAGTTATGCTAATCGATTAAAAAATAATAGTTTATTAGAAGCTAAATTCATTATAGATTCTAATGATCAATTCCATAGAATTAGTGAGATAGTAAGAGAAGAAGTTGGTAATTTAGATCCTAAAAGAATATTCTTTAGTTGGGAAGAGTGGTTGAAAAGAAGAATAAGAATGAGACAATATTAAGATGGATCTAGATGAAGATACTAAAAAAATTCTTGAAAGTTATGGTAAAAAATTAGATAGTACTTCTGAAGAAGTCATTAGAGATCTTCCTACAGATGAGACATTTTCTAGAGAGTATGAGATATTTAGAAAAGAATTATTAGATAAAAAGACAACAATATATGAAAATTTATGTAATTTTTCTGAAGGTATAATTAAAATTAAACCTAAACCAAAAGATGAAGAAACTTTACAAAAATCAATAAAATCATTTCATTTAGAAATTACCCCAATAGGTGCTTATAGTTTTGCTGTTATAGTAGCAGGAATATTCATTCTTATTGCAACTATAATTGCTTTATCTTCTTTTTTTCTAGGAGAAGTTTTGATTTTCACACCTTTATTTTTACTAACAATTGGGGCTTTAATCATCAAACCAATAAGCAATTTACCAAATTACTTAGCAAATAGACATAGATTAAAAGCTAGTAATCAGATGGTTTTATGTATTCTTTATGTTGTAATGTACATGAGACATACATCTAATCTAGAAAGAGCAATCAAATTTGCAGGAGAGCATATAGGAAATCCTTTAGCTTTAGATCTTAGAAAAGTATTTTGGGATGTTGAAACAGATAAATATTCTACAATAAGAGAGAGTATTGATCATTATCTAGAAGATTGGAAAGATTATAATTTAGAATTTGTTGAGGCTTTTCATTTAATTGAATCTAGTTTACACGAACCAAATGAAGGAAAAAGAATTACTTTATTAGACAAAAGTTTAGAAGTAATGTTAGATGGAACATATGAACGAATGTTACATTTCGCACATGAACTTAAATCTCCAATAACTATGCTACATATGTTAGGTGTTATCCTACCTATCTTAGGAATTGTTATTTTTCCTTTAATTGCTAGTTTTTTAAGTGGAGCTGTTAAATGGTGGCATTTATCCTTACTTTATAATTTTTTATTACCTCCAATAATTTTAATTTTTGGGATGAATATTTTATCTAAAAGAATAACAGGGTTTGGAGAAACTGATTTGTTTGAAAACAATCCCGAAATAAAAAAATATAGAAATGATACTGCATTATTATCTGCGTTATTAATTGGATTTGTATTTTTATTAATAGGATTTATGCCAATAATCTTACATTTAATCACTCCAGAATTTGATCAAGTGGGATTTTTAGAAGGAAGTATTGGTGGGAAAATTTTGGATTATAAATGTTTAGATGAAGTTCAAGGATCTTGTAATAGTTTTGTAGGACCTTATGGATTATGGGCATTAGTCCTTAGTTTGTTAATTCCATTAGGGTTAGGGTTAGCAATAGGAACTTATTATAAATTAAACACAAAAAATATAATAGATATAAAAAAAGAAACAGATAAATTAGAAAGAGAGTTTACAGGAAGTTTATTTCAATTAGGGAATAGAGTTGGTTCTGGAATTCCTGTGGAATTAGCCTTTGAAAGGGTTTCTCAAAATTTAGAGGGGACACCAACTGGAAGTTTTTTTAGAATCATAAGTATTAATATTAGAAAACTAGGAATGGGCCTTAATGATGCAATATTTAATAAAGAAAGAGGAGCAATAATTTATTTTCCTTCTAAATTAATTGAATCTAGTATGAAAGTTTTGATAGAAAGTTCAAAAAAAGGTCCAGAAGTTGTATCTAAAAGTTTAATTTCTATTAGTGTTTATGCAGATAGAATTCATAAAGTTGGAGAGAGATTAAAAGATTTGTTAGCAGATATAACAAGTAGTATGCAAGCACAATCTAGTTTTTTAGCCCCAATGATTGCTGGAATTGTAATAGGTGTTTCATCTATGGTTGTCTCAATAATTAATAAATTAGGAGAACAATTTAAACAAGCTACATTATCAGATACAGAAGGTGTAGGAAATTTAGGAGGATTAGTACAAATATTAAGAATAGAAGATGTAGTTCCAAGTTTTCATTTTCAATTAGTTGTTGGAATTTACATATTACAAATTGTTATTATACTAACAATATTAAGAAATGCAATAGAAAATAATGATGATAAAATAATAAGAAAATTTGAGATAGGTAAAAATTTGTTTTTTAGCATGATACTATATTTTATTGTATCTTTAATAGGAATCTTTATTTTCAATATTTTAGCAAATGGTATTAATGTTATAACTTCAGCCACATAGAGAAAAGTTTAAATAATTAATAAACTTAAAATTAATAATGAATAAAAAGAGGAATGTAAATAAAAAAGAAAAAAATGTTAATTTGCATAATCTAGCTCATAAAATAACAATAACTGGGAGTATTTTTCTTGGAATCTTTGTTTTATTTTTAGTTGGTGGAGATTTCACATCTAGCGCAGTTTATAATAGTGGATTTAGGGGTGGAGAATTTTTCGATATTCTTGATTTATACTATCAATATTCTACTTTTTTTGATTTAGGTATATTTCTAGCTATATTTTTAGGGTTAGGACAATCTATTTTAGGAAAACACTTAGAAGTTGGAGGAAAATCAGTATATGTTGGATTGGGAATATTTTTATCAATTGCTTTATTAATATGGGAAAGACAAACAGGATTTTCC
>CEPX01040990.1_pt1 | contig 23030 bp, 30 predicted proteins | sample 361361 | NCBI WGS metagenome assembly CEPX01 (sample SAMEA2619974, study PRJEB7988) | marine metagenome | biome: marine biome (ENVO:00000447); feature: mesopelagic zone (ENVO:00000213) & marine oxygen minimum zone (ENVO:01000065); material: "saline water (ENVO:00002010), including plankton...
AACTCACGAATTAAAGACTATAATAACAAGAGTGGGTGAAGGAACAAAAATTGTGTTGACCGGAGACATAGAACAGATCGATAACGTTTATATCGATGCAACGTCTAATGGATTAACGCATGCGGTAGAAAAGTTTAAGAAATTTGAACTTGCATCACACGTGACACTTCATAGAGGCGAACGCTCTAAGGTCGCGACCTTCGCTGCACAGAATTTGTGAGATAAAAATGAAAAAGGTAGAAAAAAACCCAGACTTAATGATTCCCGTATCGAAATCAAATCCTTTAAGGACAATGGTTGTAGAATACGTGGGCGAAAAGCTGCAGCCTGAAAATGGAGAAGTAACGGTAGAAATGGTGGTGGATGTATTTAGCACCGATTTTCCAGAGTTTCTACTTCCAGTAGCTGAAGAGAATTATATAAGAGGATATACCCAGGCGCTAGATGATGTAGAGGCGACAGTTGACCTAAAAGAGTAATGGAATACTACATCTATAATATCCCGGTGTTCTCTTTTGAGGAGCCGCAAGAATCTGTAGATATTGGTACATTTTGTAAGGATATTGAAAATATCGTTCCTGCTAATTTACTAAAATATATTGAAGTGGTTTATATAGGAGAATTTAAAGGATTGCAAAATAAAAATGCAGCTTATAGTAATGGCGGCATTTATATGACAGCCGATGAGCCTACTAATTTTGATATGATAGAAAATTTTGTCCATGAGGTGGCTCACTCGTTAGAGGGCGATAAAGGCTGGCTTATCTATGATGATAGTCTTTTAAATGAGTTTCTGGGGAAGCGACGTCGACTCCGCTCGATCCTTGAACAAGAGGGATATCATATCTCGCCGGAGCTGTATACCTTTACAGAGTATAATAAAACATTTGATGAGTTTTTAGCTAACGAGGTAGGCTACCCACGATTATTAAATTTAACTATGGGTCTTTTTGTTTCTCCTTATGGCGCAACATCCATTCAAGAATACTTTGCTAATGGATTTGAAAAATACTTCCTCGACGGCCCTGACACCATCCGGGATATAAGTCCCGTACTTTATGAAAAGATTGATACTATTTTAAATGAGTAAACGTGAACATATCTCATATTCTGAACTAAAAGACTGGGCAACGTGCCCTCATTATCACAAAAAGGCCTGGATTGATAAAGTTGAGGCCTTCGAGGGTAATGAGCATACGGCTTTTGGGAGCGCTATGCATGACGTATGCGAGAAAAAGCTTCTGAAAGAAGACATTAACGAAAAGGAACTATTCCAGATAGGCTTTGATAGGCGTATCGAGAAACTTCTTGAAAAAAATATTGAGATCAATATTGCCAACGTTAAACAGATGCGCTCTTGCGGGCCCGGGCTTCTTGGAGAAGTGGATGCTGCTCTAGCCAATTATTTCGGAGAGTATGAAGTGGTCTCTTCGGAAGAACTCCTTTATGTTCCGATTGAAGATTTCAATATACATTTCAAAGGATTTGTGGATGCGGTAGTCAAAGTTGGCGACACTTATCATTTATTTGATTGGAAAACCTGTTCGTGGGGCTGGGACAGCCGTCGCAAAGCACGAAAACTCGTTACATATCAGCTTACATTATACAAACACTTCTTTTGTCAAAAGCATAAAATAAACCCTGAAAAGGTTGAAACACACTTTGCTCTCTTAAAAAGAACAGCCAAAAAAGATCGCGTGGAAATATTTAGAGTAACAAGCGGCCCAAAAAAAACGGAGAATGCGCTTAAACTTCTTTACCAGGCCATCTATAATATTTCCAAACGCTTTTTTATTAAAAATCGTTTGTCGTGTGAAAAACCATATAGATGCAAGCTCTATAAAACTAAACACTGCACTTAAAGGATAGATATGTCAGATAAGATTAAGGTTTTTACCATTAGTGACCACCCACTATCGCCGTCAGGCGTGGGGACCCAGACAAGATATGTAATCGAAGGATTACTCAAGACGGGTAAGTATGAATTTGTTTCATTCGGGGGTGCAATCCAGCATCCTGATCATACACCTCAAAAAACTGAGGCGTGGGGAGAAGATTGGGTTATCTGGCCCGTGGATGGGTACGGAAACCAGGATCAAGTTCGAGCTATGATAAGCCAACAAAAGCCTGATATTTTATGGTTTATGACCGACCCGCGCTTTTATGAGTGGCTCTGGTCCATCGAAAACGAAATTAGGGGTCAGGTACCAATGGTTTATTATCATGTTTGGGATAATTATCCTTATCCTAAGTTTAATAAGCGTTATTATGACTCAAATGACCACGTAGCTTGTATCTCTAAGCTTACCTATGATGTCCTACAAACAGTAGCCCCCGACGTCGATAGCAGCTATATTCCGCATGCGGTTGATACAGAAATTTTTTGCAAAATAGACCCGGCAGAGACCGTTAAACATAAGATTGAACGTTTCGGTACCGAAGGAAAGGACAAATTTCTTTTCTTTTGGAATAATCGTAATGCTCGCCGAAAGCAATCAGGTAGCTTAATTTTTTGGTTTAAGAAATTTTTAGATATTGTCGGGCACGACAAAGCTGCCCTTATAATGCATACGGACCCCAAAGATCACAATGGCCAAGATTTAGAACATATTATTACTGAATTGGGGCTTACAAATGGCGAGGTTTTATTTTCGCGCGAGAAAATCGATGCCCGAGACCTAGCGATGGTTTATAACATGGTAGATTGTACCATTAATATTTCCGATGCCGAGGGGTTTGGGTTAGCCACCCTAGAATCATTAGCCTGTGAGACCCCCATTATAGTAACCCTTACCGGAGGAATGAAAGATCAAATTACGGACGGTACCAATACTTTTGGAATAGGTATTGAGCCCGTTTCAAAAGCAATAATCGGATCCCAAAACGTTCCCTATATTTACGAAGATAGATTATCTGAAGAAGTAGTAGTTAACGCAATGCTGGAGCTTTATAATAAAACTCCCGAGCAACGCGAGGAACTTGGGCGCCTAGGAAGAGAATATGTGATGAAGAACTTTAATTTTGACGAGTTCCTAGACCGCTGGGACAACCTTTTAATGTCTATTCACGAGACTAAAGGTTCATGGGAAACCCGCGAAGGGTACCAGCCCTATGGAGTGGAAGTAATTTAATGAAAAAACGAATTTTAGTGAAGGCGCCGGCTATGTCAAGATCGGGGTACGGAGAACAGTCGCGTTTTGCTTTGCGCGCGCTTAAGTCGCGCGAAGAGTTATTTGATATCTACTTGATTAATTTAAGTTGGGGGCATACCGGTATGATGGCGGACTACGGCCCGGAACGCCAATGGCTTGATGAGCTTATATTAAAAACAACTCATTATGTTCAAGAGTGCCAACAACAACAGGTTCCCCCCCAATTCGATCTATCACTTCAAATTACTATTCCGAATGAGTTCGAACAAATTGCACCCGTCAACATTGGGTATACAGCCGGTATTGAGACGAACAAGTGTGCACCTCAGTGGATTGAGAAAATTAACGGTATTGTAGACAAAGTGATTACTATTTCTACACACTCGAAAAAGGTATTCGAAAACACCAAGTATGATTTTCCCGAAATGCGTGACCCTGTGACGGGCGAGCCACTGATAAATTGGGGAGTAACAAAGCCAGTGGAAGTGGTTAACTATGCTGTGAAAGAAGTCCTCCCGGACCCCGAAGGCTTAGATATCCCCTTCGAAACAACCAAAAATTTTCTATGCGTATCTCAGTGGGGCCCCCGAAAGAATTTAGAAAATACGATTCGGTGGTTCTTGGATGAATTTCACGAGGATGAAGACGTTGGCTTAGTACTAAAGACCAATACAGCTAATGAAAGTATCCTAGATCGAGAGCACACCTCGCGTAGGCTTAAGACATTGATTCACGATTTCCCTGATCGAAAGTGTAAGATTTACTTAGTTCACGGCCAGATATCAGAGGAACAGCTTACTTGGCTTTATCAACACCCATCAATGCAAGCATTAATTAATATTGGCCACGGTGAAGGATTCGGGCTTCCATTATTTGAAGCTGCCTATAACGGACTTCCGCTGGTAACGGTTAGTTGGAGCGGCCAGATGGATTTTATTTGTGCACCCAACAAAAAGGGAAAGATGGTCCCTCGCGTCGCGCGAGTGGATTATGATATTAAACCAGTACAACCTGAAGCTCACTGGGAAGGCGTGGTTCAGGCTGATTCAATGTGGTCATTTGCCAAAAAAGCTTCCTACAAGCGCGCCATCCGAGATGTAGTTAATAAAAAAATCTATTATCGCAATCAGGCAAAATCCTTGCAGAAGTATATTCTTCAAAATTTTAAGGAAGAAGATGCATATTCTAAGTTCGTAGGATGCCTAGTAAACGAGGAGGAATTCGATGTTGAAAATTGGCTCGACGACCTGGACCTAGAAGTACATGATTAAGAATGATCATTTTTATAGCAGATTTTTTTGTTGAACATATATTAGGCGGCGGGGAACTTAATAATGAAGAGTGCATAAAGCTACTAGAAAAAGAGGGCTGCACAGTCCAAAAATTTCAAAGCCAGCTTATTACACCGGCTTTTATAAACCAAAACAAAACTGCCAAATTTATTATTGCTAATTTTATTAACTTACATCCTGCTTGTAAAGCGGCTCTAGAAGAAAGGGATTATGTAATTTATGAACATGATCATAAATATCTTAAAAGCCGGAATCCTGCAGTTTACCCCGATTTTAAAGCACCTTCTAGTGAATTAATTAATTTAGATTTTTATCAAAATGCGATCGCGGTCCTATGTCAGTCACAATTTCACCGAGATATCATCGAAAGAAACACAGGTCTTACAAATTTAATTAATCTTAGCGGAAATTTATGGCCCGAAGATGTGCTGACAATAATAAGAGAAATCGCCATTAGGCCTAAACAAAAAAAATACTCTATTATTAATTCACCAATTTTGCATAAAAATACTCGCGACGCAGTACTTTACTGCGAAACTCAAAACCTTGAATACGAGTTAGTATCGAACAATATTTATGAAGATTTTCTTCGTGCCCTCGGCGCTAATGAGAAATTTATCTTTTTACCTAAAACGCCCGAGACCCTTTCGCGAATTGCAGTAGAAGCCAAAATGATGAATATGTCTTTAATAATCAATAAAATGTTGGGAGCATCTAGAGAGCCTTGGTTTAAGTTTAAAGGAGAAGAATTGATTGATGCGGTCTATGAAATGAGAAAAAGAATTCCAAATACTATTATGGAGGTGTTAGGGTGCGACTTTACGTAAAACGTCCCGCCATTCAGGGCGCCTGGATGTGGATCCAAAAAGGATATAAAGCTGCTTGGGAAGCATCCGGATTTGATGTTGAATACTATGACAAATTGTCCGACATTAAGGAGAAGGAATACGATCTTATGGTGCGAGAGTGGGATATTGCGGCGCACGCCGACCTGGATGTTTTAGCGCGCTCTCGAAGAGCTTATTTATTTGCGCTACCAACAGCCTTTCCGCCTCCTTGGGGCGCCCACCCGAACTTCCACTCAGTAATGCCCGAACCGTTGCGGCAGTCTATCAATCAGATGCCCAATGTTTTTCTTTGGTCATTTGGAGATACGTTTGATTATCACGCAGGGTGGGAAAATGTACACTCGTTACAGCTGGCTTTCGATAATGTTGCCTATGCCCCTCTAAAAGATCCTGCATATGAATATGATGTATGCTATGTGGGGGGGCGCGCCAATAATGGATTCGATGAAAAATATAAGATAATGCTTAAGTATTTTGGAGCGTTTCGTACTTCTAAACGTAAGGTGGGGATTTTCATAGAAAAAAATCTAAGCCATGATCAAGAAACTCGTCTACTCTGTAATAGTCGTGTATGTCTTAACGTACACGACAACTACCAACGCACTCTGTTGTCTACAGATACCAATGAAAGAACTTTTAAAAGTTTGGGGTGCAATGGAATTTTGGTGAGCGACCGAGAAGGTTTCATCCCTAAATATTTTCCTGAACTTCCTGTTGCAGATACCCCGGAAGATATGGTAAAATTAACAGAAAGATATTTGACAATGCCGCCAAAAGAGTTGGAAGAAATAAAAGAGGGGTATAGAGAACAAATAATACGCAGTCACACTTATGTGGCGCGCACCCAAGAGGCGTTAGCTTTTAAAAACCCCTGAGACTTCTATGATAATTTTTATTGACATCGATGAAACCATATGCGAAACTCCTGAGAATAGAGACTATGCTTTATCAGTTCCCATTAAGGAAAATATAGAGAAAGCGAATAGACTTTATGACGAAGGTCACACAATCGTCTACTGGACTGCTAGAGGAAGCGTCTCTGGGAGGGATCTCACTGAGTTAACCAACCAGCAGATTAAGGACTGGGGTGTGAAATGTCATGAGGTTCGTTTGGGGAAGCCTTACTATGATCTTTTTATTGACGACAAGAATATGAATGCAAAGGACTGGAAATGAGAATCGTACTGGTTGTGCCGGCATACAATTCGATGAAATATATCGAGCAATGTATGGAGAGCGCACTAAATCAAAGCTATGACGACTACTATGTGCACGCGTACGACAATGAGAGTACAGACGGTACCTATGAATATCTCTTAGAATTAGAAAAACAGCACGATCATCTGAAGGTCGATCAGCTACCCAATATTCATCCGAACTCTTACCGGGAAGCTTTCGATGCCGGTTTTGAGAACACAGATGCGGACTGCCTAACTTTCGTATCGACCGATGATTACTTAGATAAAGATTATGTTGCCAAGTGTATGAAAATTATGTCCCACGATCCGGACCGCATCAAATGTATGCAGAGTGGTATCGTAGGAATTCAAAACAATATGCAGGTTAATAAGCAAACTCATCTTTACAAGAGTATGAGTGAGTTTAAACAGCAGTGTATGACCCGAAGTCCAGTGAATACACCTACAGTGGTCTATAACACCAGCATTTACCCACAAATTCAAGCAGCGCGAGAAGCGCATTCTGATGCCGGCCTCATGGATGTCGGCGTCGGAGATTATGATATGTGGTGCGGCCTCGCGGATCGAGGGATCTTTATTTATCCGGTCGACGCGTGCTTGGGCTATTATTATAGATGGCACTCAGAACAGTGCACGTGGCAGGTACACCAATATACAACCAATTATGATGAAATAGTTCGGTCGTATTGGAAAAAGAAGTGGACATTGTGAGATCGTGTGTTATAATAGCAATGTAGGGGAAACAGAATGATAAGAAGAAAACTATTCGTTTTTGAGATGGCCAACAATCATATGGGAGACGTCGAACATGGTCTACGCCTCATCCGTGAGTTCGCAATTGTTAAGAGCAACTTTCCAGAATTTGACTTTGCACTGAAATTTCAGTTTAGGAACATGGATACTTTTATCCATCCTGATTATCGGGATAGAATGGATCTTAAATATGTGAAGAGATTCTCCGAGACGCGTCTTACAAAAGTTCAATTTTTGAAACTAAAGTTGGAGGCTGAAAATTTGGGATTTATTCCAATGTGTACAGGGTTTGATGAAGATAGTATAGAGCTTATTGAAGAAATGGGTTTTCCCATTATTAAAATAGCTAGCTGCTCCTTTACTGATTGGCCTCTTCTTAATAAAATTGCGGCAACCGATTTGCCCATTATTGCATCGACTGCAGGATCTACTCTAAAAGAAATCGACAATGTGGTCTCTTTCTTCACCAATCGTGAGAAAGATCTTACCATTATGCATTGCGTCGGCGAGTACCCTACGAAAACTACAAACCTCCAGCTTAATCAACTTAAGCTATTCAAGAAGCGCTACCCGAACATTCGCGTGGGGTATTCGACCCATGAAGACCCGAATGATCCAAATATTATACCTCTTGCAATTGCAATGGGGGCCGAAGTATTCGAGAAACACGTGGGGATCCCTACAGAGCGCTACGCGCTGAATGCATACTCTGCTACCCCAGAGCAGGCTCAGAGATGGCTAGAGTCCGCTCGTAGGGCTTTCTTGACGTGTGGGGATACCGTGGGTCGCCCTGCAGCCTCGGCGAGCGAATTAGCGGACCTACGGCGCTTTAAGAGGGGTGTCTTTGTTAGGCGTGATATTGCTAAGGGCCAGCGCGTCACCAGGGAGGATGTTTTTTATGCATTCCCGTGTCAAGAGGGGCAGCTGCTAGCAAACGATATGTCTAAGTACACAGAGTTTGTGGCAGACACCGACTATAAAACAAATGCCCCAGTAATGTTTGAAACCACCCGCGAGACAAATTTGCGAGAAAAGGTGTGGGACATCGTTCAAGATGTAAGAAGTCTGTTCAAGGACGGAAATGTTGTTATTCCAGGAAAGGCGGAGCTTGAGATTTCTCATCATTATGGAATTGATAAGTTTAGAGAATTTGGAATCACTATGGTTACGGTAGTTAATCGAGAATATTGCAAGAAATTAATTGCCGTTCTTCCAAAACAATATCATCCTGAGCAGTATCACTTACAAAAGGAAGAAACTTTTTTGGTTCTTTTTGGAGAATTAGAGTTGACATTGGACGGAGAAACAACTATACTAAAAACAGGTGATGTTGTAACTGTTAGGCCACAAGTACGACATGCCTTTACAAGCAAGACCGGTGCAATTATCGAAGAGATTTCCTCAACACATTTTGCAAATGACTCGTTTTACACAGACGATACCATCACACAAAATAAGAATCGCAAGACAGTTTTGCAGTACTGGCTGAACTAGGAGACAAAAATGAGTCAACCCGACAAGACAAAAAAAGTAGTAAGCCAAATTGGCTATGATGATGCCAACGTAGAACCGTTTACAAATAATTATCAAGGTTTGTATCGCGAACTGTTAGCAGAGAACAGGCTCCTTAAGGAGCAGATAGAAACCTATCAACAAGCTATTCGAGAATTATATGAAATCATTCCAGAAGAGGAGGAAACAGATGAGTAATGAAATAACAACTGAAACGGGGCTTGTAATTGAAACCTTAGAAGCGGGAACCGGCGAGACACCATCTGTGGGAGATCGAGTATTAGTGCACTATGAGATATGGGTAGGCGAGGGGGTGACGACTTCGCAGTACAACGAAGAAACGAATACCTATGAAAATGCCATTTATGATAGTACATATGACGAAAGTAACCCATTCAACGGCCCCATTGAAATCGTCGTTGGCCGGCCAACTCCCGAAGACGAGGTCTATACGGTGGGGGATTCTATCAAAGGGCTTGACGAAGCATTGCTAAGGATGAAAGTGGGGGGCAAACTAGGTTTAATGATACCACCCGATCTGGGCTACGGGGCGCTAGGCGCGAGCAGCTTTCACAGTTTTCACGGCTATCGGCAGCCCCCGGGAATGGCTATCCGCTGTAACATTGAGCTGGTAGAAGTAAAGAGCTAATAATGCCTCCAAAGGGCGCCCAAATAATTTCCCTTATCGAAAACGATAAGACGGAGAATCAATATAGTTTGAAAGTTTCTGACTATGTGATGGATTTCATCTTTAAGCGGGGTGTGAAAGATATTTTTTTGATTCCCGGGGGAGGATGCATTCATTTGGTTGATTCTTTGGGGCGCCACGACGGATTGAATTACATATGTAATCTTCACGAGCAAGCTAGCGGCGTGGCCGCAGAAGCGTACGCTCAATATTCTAATAATTTGGGGGTAGCGTTGGTAACTACTGGCCCCGGCAGCACAAATGTAATAACTGCCGTTGCGGCCGCATGGCTAGATTCAACACCGTTGATGATCATATCAGGACAGGTTCAACAAAAGGATATGATTAATGGTCGAGGTACCCGGCAGATAGGCTTCCAGGAGATTCAGGCAACTGAGCTAGTAAAAGATATTACAAAGTATGCTGCCCTCGTAGATGACCCAAAATATTTAAGATACCACTTTGAAAAAGCATTTCACGAAGCAACTTCTGGTCGTCCTGGGCCCGTTTGGCTGGATATACCATTAGATATTCAGGCAGCCCGAGTGGACATACATTCTTTGTTGGGCTATTCTCCTTCTTTGGAAAAGCCCCGCATTACTCAAGAGATAATTGATTCGCTTATTGATGAAATTAATAGCGCCGAACGGCCAGTGTTGTTGGTTGGGAATGGCGTACGCCTAGCCAAATGTGAAGATCAGCTGACTGAGCTGGTGGATATTTTAAAGATTCCAGTTTTAACTACTTGGAAAGCTATTGACCTTTTTGCCGAAGATCATCCTTGCTTTGCGGGACGCCCGGGCATCGCAGGACAGCGTGGCGCCAATTTTACGCAGCAGAATGCTGACTTAATTATTACTATTGGCGCCCGGCTGGACCACGGCCAGACAGCCTATCAGCCTCAGAACTTTGCGCGCGCAGCAGTAAAAGTTATTGTGGACATCGATCCATATGAGATTCGCAAAATGGGCCCAGTAGAATATCCTCTTTGTGTAGACGCTGGAGAGTTTGTTAGCAGACTTCTTGAACGCAAGATGCAGATTAACAACGACAACAGGGATTGGCTGGCGACTACAAAAGAGTGGCAGCAGCGTTATCCTGTGGTACTAGACGAATATTGGGCCCCGAAGGACTTGGTAAATAATTATGCCTTCATCGATGCGCTCTCAGATCTTATGTCACCGGGTGATTTGTTGATTCCGGGCTCCTCCGGCGCTTGCAGCGAAGTTACTATGCAGGCTTTTAAAGTCAAAGAGGGGATGAGAATTTTTAACAGCGAAGGTCTGGGTCCTATGGGTTTTGGAATCGCGGCAAGTATGGGAGGCTGTATAGCTGCGGGGCGACAACCTACCGTATGCGTCGACGGCGATGGTGGCTTCTTTATGAACGTGCAAGAACTTGAGGTTGTTCGCAGAGAAAAACTTCCCATTAAGTTCTTTGTTCTGAATAATGATGGGTATGTGTCTATACGTAACACTCAGAATAAGCACTTTGGTGGCCACCAAGTTGCTTCGGGTCCCGACAGCGGCTGCACGTTGCCTGATATCAAAAAGACTGCTGCTTGCTACGGCATCAAATATTATTGTATCGATAGTCATGACGAACTGCGTAAGAATATGAAGCTGGTATTAAATTATAAGGGCCCCGCTATCTGTGAGGTTAAAATGCCCTCCACCCAGGAGACCTCTCCACGAACTGCGGCCTATAAAAAGAAGGACGGCTCTTTTGCGTCGCGCCCAATGGAAGATATGTGCCCATTTTTGGATCGCGACGAATTTGAAGAGAACATGTTCATCGAGATCCTAGAAGATGAATAGGGTTCTTATAACTGGTGGGCGCGGCTTTATTGCTCAAAGTCTTTTAGAAAGCCTAGACAACTCATACGACATCATATGCGCAGGAAGAAATGAACTAGACCTCCTAGACAGCGAAAAAGTCTATAATTTCATCAAAAATGGCCAATTTGACGTTGTAATACATACGGCAAACTATGATGCAGCACCCTCATTTACCACAAAAGACAAGTCCAAAGTCCTCGAACAGAACCTTACAATGTTCTTTAATCTGGCTCGCTGCAGCGATTTCTTCGGGAAAATGCTTTATTTTGGCTCCGGAGCAGAGTTCAGTCGTCCACATTGGGTTCCGATGATGTCGGAAGACTACTTTGATACCTATGTTCCAGCTGATCAATACGGCTTATCGAAGTATATTATGACAAAATATACCGAAAAGTCTAAGAATATCTATAATTTGCGGTTATTTGCTATTACTGGAGAGACGGATGATTGGAGATACCGCTTTGTCTCACTAGCTTGCTGTAAGGCAGTCTTCGGGATCCCCATCACTTTCCGGCAAAATGTCTTTTTTGATTTTCTTTATATCAAAGACTTGATTAATATCATAAAATGGTTTATCGTTAATAAGCCTAAGCACCAAGTGTATAATGTATGTAGAGGAAAAGTGGACGACTACCAATCAATTGCAGAGAAAATATGTCAGATTTCTGGCAAAACCTTAGAAATATGCTCCGAAACACAGGGTTTGCACACTGAATACAGTGGCGACAACACGCGATTACTGGCAGAATTGGGACAATATGAGTTTACATCAATGGAAGAGAGTCTTAGAGAGATTCTTAAGTGGTCCGAAGAGAATAAATCCTCTATTAATCCAGAAAGGTTCGCCTATTAGGGCCCCCCATAATGTCTAGAAATACTTGCCGCGTCTGCGACGGTCCCTTTTATACCGACCCTGTATTACAGTTTAGTAATATGCCCAAGGCGGCACAACATATGCCATCAGCTAGAGATCTACCAACAGAGCAAGGAGTAGATTTGGAGGTGTGCCAGTGTAAGAGGTGCGGCCTCATACAGTTAAGTAACCGCCCCGTACCCTACTACAAAGAGGTAATCAGAGCGTCAGCCTTTTCAGGGGAAATGGAAAAATTTAGAAGAGAACAATTTGAGGATTTTGTTGCCAAGCACTCCCTCCATAGTAAAAAAGTGATCGAAATAGGAACCGGAAAGGGAGAGTACTTGTCCTTAATGAAGGATTGCGGCGTCGATGCCTATGGAATAGAGTATGCTCAGGACTCTGTTGATGCCTGCCTCGCCGCTGACCTGAATGTTTCTAGAGATTATATTACTCATTGGGGGTATAGACTCTCAAACGCCCCGTTCAATGCTTTTTTCATTCTTAACTTTTTTGAACACATTCCCGATCCCAACGCCACACTCGACGCGTTATATCGCAACACTACAGACGATGCAATAGGATTAATTGAGGTACCTAACTTTGACATGATCCTTAAGAATAATTTGTTTACCGAGTTTATTGGAGATCATTTATTTTATTTTACTAAGGAAACTCTACGATCGACCTTGGAAAGAAATGGCTATGAAGTTTTAGAATGTAAAGAGGTGTGGTACGACTATATTCTCTCGGCCACTGTTCGAAAAAGACAACAAGTGGATGTTACAAGTTTTGATCACCAGCGCAACCATTTATACGCAGAGCTTCATAAATTTGTTGATTCATTTGATCGCGTGGCTGTGTGGGGTGCCGGCCATCAGTCCTTAGCGGTGCTATCACTATTGGATCTCCAAGATAAGGTTCAGTATGTTATAGACTCCGCTCCCTTCAAACAGGGCAAGTATACCCCGGCCACGCATATTCCTATTTTTCCTCCGGCTACTTTAGCTGTTGAACCTGTCGACGCTGTTATAATAATGGCAGCTAGTTATTCCGATGGAGTGGCTAAGAAAATTAGAAGTCGCTTCGATCCTAAGATAAAAGTGGCGATTCTACGCGACCACGGTTTAGAACATATAAAATAATTTTTATTTTGTGCTTTTAGTGATAGCAATGTATACTTAAACGTGGAAGCAAACATATGTATAATATACATAGGGAGGAAATATGAGCAAGAGAAAACCACATACCTTTACTTTGAATGAAGAGGCAATGTCTTGGTTTAAAGAATATTCTAAGAAAACTGATCGCTCGATGTCGAGTATTCTAAACTCACACATCTTATCTCTAAAAGAGGAATATGAGACTCGTAGTATTGGTGAAGTAGAAGCCAGTGTAAGGGACGATTTTCGTGCACGACCGTACCCACCACACGATCTCATTGTAGATTTATTAGGAACTTAAAAGTGGCAAAAAAGAATAAAGAATTTGTGTCTAATGTCACCGGAGAGGTGTGGCATAAAATCAACTGGAAAAAGTGGAATAAAATAATCGACCACGTAGGGATTATGGTGGAAGGACACACAAGCCCCGGAAAAAATGGTACCACAGTGGCCCTTAACGAGGGCGACGAGGTATTTATAGATGACATCCGCGGACGTATCAATCCCCAGTTCCGCGCAACAGATCCTACCGGCAAAATTTGGTTTATACCGATCAGTAAGGTGAAAGTGATAGAAGGATCGGGCCCCGGGCCTGATACAGAATATGACCGCGGGTACCGCGGCGGAGTTAGAATTAAGGAGAACGAAAATGGCTAATTCACATATGAAGATGTTTCAGTCACCTTTAGAGGGAAACCCATTGGATGAGGCTGTCGACAAATCCGTTGCGTTAGATATGCGCAACACTACAGTTAGAGACGAAAAAGATCGTCAACATTGGCTTAAGGGATATAAGCCCGCCGTCTACGAGAAGATGGCGAAATATCCGGAAAAGATTGCAAATGGGGAAAGTATTGCCATCATTCAGTTCCAGTATGATTACTTGTGTAATATGGACTGCGAACATTGCTGTATTGATAAATTTTATGTCCCACGCGCCTGGGAGGCAGCCTCGGGTCGACGCAAGTTTGAATTAGACGACGTAAGAGCACTGTCGCGTCAGGCTGACGAGATGGGGCTTGCAAATTTTGTTATTACGGGCGGCGAACCTCTTATCATGAAGGAGTTCGATGAGCTTGTAGAAGCAATTGACCCGTCAAAGTTTTATCTTGTTAGCGACTCAAACGGATGGAACCTAGATTATAAGAAAGCGGTTCATCTCAAAAAGATTGGGCTAGACAAAGTTCAACTTAGTCTAGATGGGATCACAGCGGAAGCCCACGATACATTTAGACGAAAACCCGGCGCTTTTCGGAATGCAATGCGCGCAATCGACGCCTGCAAGGAAGCAGGCCTTCACATTATTCTTTCTACTGTAATCTGGAAAGACCGTATTTATACAGATGAATGGGTAAAGTTTTTAGACTTTGCAAAAGAAAAGGAGGTGGGGACCTACATTGTCTACGCAAAACCGGTCGGCGCCTATGAAGGACAGACCGACGCGATGATGACCGAGAAGGAAGGAAAGATACTCCAGAAATTTGAGGAAGAGTACGACATCTTTACTCATATGACTCCCTCGTATGGTCGAGATATCGGATGCATTGCTGTGAAGAGAATGGTTCCAATCTCTCGTTATGGAGATGTTATGCCGTGCCCTTACCAGCACGTATCTCTCGGAAATTTCTTCGAGGAGCCTTTGGCAGATATTATCAACCGCGGCCTTAACATTAAGTGGTTTGATCCAAAGAAGAATATGCCTTGCATTTGTGGGGTTGACAAAGGATTCATTAAGAACGTTATATCTCAGACCTATGGAGACAACGAGGTGCCGGTAAGATATGACCGCGTATTTACTGACGATGATTTCCTTGACAAAGGTAACATGGGTGATGTACAATTAGGAAGTGGTCGCGGTCTAGAAGTAGACACCTGGAAGAACGCTCCGCTAATCACCCTGCGTGGGAAGAAAATGAAAGATCACAACTTTGTCGACGACACCGGAGCATAAGATAAATGGTTACATTCACAGAAGCAGCCGTGACTCATCTTAGGGGCGCCCTAGAAGAGGGTGACGTGATAAGGGTCGCTGTAAAGGGCGGCGGCTGCTCTGGAATGTCATATTCGCTGAGCATAGAAGACGAATTCGACGAGGAGGATATTCTTATAGAATATGGTAACGTAAAGGTTTATGTAGATCCTCACAGTTCATTTATTTTAAACGATACAACAGTAGACTATGTGGTGACATTACAACAGCAAGGATTTAGTTTTAACAATCCTAATGCAAATACTACTTGTGGCTGTGGGTCTTCGTTTTCTTAGGAGAAAATATTATGGCGTATACTAAAAAAGTAATTGATCATTTTGATAACCCGCGAAATGTCGGGTCTCTGGATAAGAACGACAGTAGGGTGGGGACGGGCATCGTCGGCGCGCCAGAATGTGGCGATGTCATGAAACTTCAGATTAAAGTAGATGATAAGAGCTGTATTTGTGACACAAAGTTTAAGACTTTTGGATGCGGGTCAGCCATCGCCGCATCTTCTTTGGCTACCGAGTGGCTCAAGGGCAAGACCCTAAAAGAAGCTGCTGAAATTAATAATATGCAAATTGTAGAGGAGTTGTCTCTTCCTCCCGTTAAAATTCATTGTTCTGTGTTAGCCGAAGAAGCTATTAAAGCAGCCATTGAAGATTTGGAAACTAAGAGCTCCCAGAAAGAATAAAGAATGAACCAAAAAAGACAACAGATTCTTGATCTGGTTAAAGAATATATCATTGAAAAACGAGAGAGTGAAGAGTGGACCGCCGGGGAGGATTGGGTTTCATATTCGGGCCCCATCTTTGATGACAAAGAATATGTGGCCGCTATTGATAGTTTATTGGGTGAGTGGTTAATTTTCGGCCAGAACGGCCGCCAATTCGAGCTTCAGTTTGCTGAACATCTGGGAAAGAAAGCAGGCATACTAACGAATTCGGGATCCTCCGCAAATTTACTGGCGGTCAGCGCTCTTAAGTCTCGGAAATGGTTTAATCTTAAAGAGGGAGCTAAATTCATCACTCCCGTTGTTTGCTTTCCTACTACTATTAACCCTCTTATCCAAAATGGATTTGTTCCGGTGTTTGTTGACGTAACGTTACCGGACTTAAATTTAGACCTGGATCAAGTGGAAGCTGCCCTAGAAGCAGACCCAGAAATTCAAGGTATTATGTTTGCGCACGTATTGGGAAACCCTCCCGATATGGACCGCTTAATGCTTTTAGTTAAGAAATACAATCTAATTTTTGTTGAGGACGCTTGCGATGCCTTAGGCTCCTACTACGATGGAAAGAAGCTAGGCTCTTTTGGGACGATCTCAACGTGCTCATTCTTTCCAGCACACCACATGACGATGGGCGAGGGTGGCTTTGTAGCCACCGACAGCACTGTCAAACGAATGGTTCTCGCTAGTTATCGTGACTGGGGACGAGCCTGCTACTGTAATACGGCCAAGCCGGGCTCGGTAACTAGCGGAACCGCTTGTGGTAATAGGTTTCAACAATGGCTTCCAGGAATGAAGACCACTACTTTTGATCATCGATATGTTTTTGATGAAATTGGTTATAATTTAAAGCCGTTGGATCTTGCAGCAGCAATGGGTCTAGAACAGATTAAGAAATTGCCGATGCTAGACTCGGCGCGCCGAAAGAACTTCAATAGGCTTAAGGAAATTTTTGCTCCGTACGAGACCTACTTTCACCTTCCAGAACCTACCCATAAGGCAGATCCTTGCTGGTTCGGGTTTTTACTGACAGTCCGCGACGGATCTTCAATTGGGAGACAGGATTTTGTTGATTTTATGGAAAGCAAAAAAATACAGACCAGGTCATATTTCACAGGTCTTGTGTTGGCACACCCGGGCTACATCCATTTGGCGGAGCCATATGGGGTTCTAGAAGAAACCTTCCCGGTGGCTGCCAAAGTAACTCAAGATAGTTTCTTTTTGGGAACCTATTACGGACTTACCGATGAAAAACTTGATTATATCGAGAAGTGTGTAAAAGAATTTTTCAACTTTCGGGTGCTAATGTGAAAATAGTTTACATCACGGGATGTCTGGGGTTTATGGCCTCCTATGTGGTACGGAAAGCCTTAGATCTCGGGTGGAAGGTCCGCGGAGTTGATAAGATGACATATGCGGCCAATCCCAGCCTATTAGATGAATTTCGAGAATATCCTAATTTTGAGTTCGAACAAAAAGATATTAAAGATTTAGATCGCTTATATGATTGCGATTATCTTATAAATTTTGCGGCCGAATCCCACGTGGGAAACAGTATTATTAATAGTGACGAGTTTATTAGTAGCAACATTATTGCTGTAAGAAATTTGTTAGATTTGGTGAGGTTTAAACCAATTAATTGTAATGAGCGCCCTACATTTTTTCATATAAGCACCGATGAGGTGTATGGGGACATAGTTAGTGGTGCCCACACCGAAAAAGACCTTCTTAAGCCAAGCAATCCCTATTCTGCGGCAAAGGCTGCTGGCGATATGCTGATTCACGCGTGGGCCCGAACCTATGGCATCGACTACCTTATCCTTCGACCCACCAATAATTATGGAATTGGTCAATATCCTGAAAAGCTTATTCCTTTGGCAATCAAGAATCTCCTTAGGGAGAAGAAAATTCGCCTACATAATAATGGGACGCCGATAAGAAACTGGCTTCATGCTGATGATACCGCTGCAGCTGTAATGACGATTATAGAGAGCGGTCAAACTAACCAAATCTATAATGTTGCAGGCGGATTTGAACAAACAAACAAAGAAACGATTCGAAAAACAATTGGGGCCTTTTATGGAACCGATAACGATTGGGAGAAATATTTAGATTTATCGTGTCACCGCCCCGGCCAGGATGTACGATATGCTTTAGACGATACTAAGCTAAGAGCCCTAGGCTGGGCCCCTAAGAAAAATTTTGATGAAGAGATTCCTAAAATTGTGGAATTTTATAAAAACAATTTCATTTGGTGATAAATGACAACACTTGTAACGGGAGGTTCCGGATTTATTGCGAGGCGCCTAAGGCTTCAACAACCGGATTGGGTGTATACTTCTTCCAAAGATTATAATTTATTAGACCCCGCAGCCACCAAACAGATGTTTAAGGATATTAGACCCAACACAGTGGTACACTTAGCCGCCCGGGTGGGCGGCATTAAAGATAACAATTCTAATCAAGTAGAATTTTTTGAGCAGAATGTATTAATGAATATCAACGTACTGAGGGCTGCCTACGAGGCCGGCGTCCACCGGGTCCTAGCAGCCATCAGTACATGTGCCTTTCCCGATGTAGTAGATCACTATCCGTTTACTGAGGAAAACATTTTTAGCGGCCCCTGTGCGGAGACAAATTTTTCCTACGGTTATTCAAAGCGCCTCTTGCATGCATTAGTTTTGTCGTACCGAAAGCAGTATGGAGTTGACTATTCTACTTTTAGTCCCTCCAACGTGTATGGGCCCGATGATCATTTCGATAGTGAAAATTCGCACTTTATAGCCGCCCTTATTACAAAGCTAGCCAACCTTAAAGATGGTGACACCTTATCTTTGTGGGGCACCGGCGAACCATTGCGCCAGCAGCTTTATGTGGATGATCTCTGCGAGATAATTCCTCTTCTCGTCCAGAACCATCACGGGCCAGAACCTATTATCGTAGCTCCCAATGAGAATTTAAGTATTAATGAGATGGCAAAAATTTTGATCTCACACTTAAACATTGATATAAACATTGTTTATAATAAGAAACTAGAGGGGCAACATCGTAAAGACGGAGCAAATGAATTGTTAAAGAAGACTATTGGCCCCTACACCTTCACACCATTTGACAAAGGTGTTGCACAGACTTATAATTGGTACAGGCCCTTCTAAAAAGGAATTTATAATGAAAACAGCATTAATTACTGGAATCACCGGTCAAGACGGCTCTTATTTGGCTGAGTTGCTTCTTTCTAAGGGATATAGGGTAGTTGGTGTTAAAAGGCGCACATCACTTATTACTACCGATCGTATTGACACAATTTTTACTCATCCTAATTTGATATTAGAGTACGGCAGCCTTCACGACGCTGGTTGTTTTTGGAAGTTGCTAAACAAATACCAGCCCGATGAGATCTACAACTTAGCAGCCCAGTCTCACGTTCGAGTCTCCTTTAGTGTCCCTGAGGAAACTGTAGATTCTATTGTTATGGGGACGCTACGACTAATGAATGCATATAAAGAATTATGTCCCACGGCTAAATTTTATCAAGCTTCGTCTTCGGAGATGTTCGGAGACAACTTAAATATTCCATTTGATGAAGAATCCAGACTGCGTCCCGCTTCCCCGTACGCATGCGCTAAAGTTTTTTCACACAATCTTATGAGGAACTATAGGGAAAGTTACGGACTGCATGCATCTAGTGGTATCTTATTTAATCATGAATCCCCACGGCGAGGTGAAACATTCGTGACACGAAAAATTACTATAGCGGCCGCCCGCATAAAGCTGGGGCTTCAAGAAGAATTATTTTTAGGCAATCTCGACGCTAAACGCGATTGGGGCTTCGCCGGCGACTATGTGAAGGCAATGTGGTTAATGATGCAACAAAAAAAACCAGACGACTATGTGATTGCTACTGGCAAGTCATATACGGTACGTGAGTTTTTAAAGTATGTGTTTGAATATGCGGGTTTAAACGATGTTGAAAAGTATGTTAAGATAGATTCTAGATTGTTTAGGCCTCACGAAGTCCCTTATTTGTTGGGCAACCCCACAAAAGCACAAGAAAATTTGGGATGGAAGCCTAAAATAAATTTTAAACAGTTGGCAGAAATGATGTATGATGCCGACTACAAGTTGGTCAAAAACACGGAGGTACCAAAATGAAAAAATCATCAAAAAGATCGAGTGAACTAGGCTCGGCGCTTACAGAACAAGAGGTGAGGGAGGTGATTGACCAGATGTTGCGAGTCGCATTTAGAAGTCTCTCGCGCGACATGGAAGGTCATTTAAAAGACATTGACACACGGCTCACAACTCTAGAAACAAGGAAGAGATGAAGCTTAGCAACCAAGCCCTAGGAGCATTGATGCTAGCTCTTCAGAAGTCATTATTGGAACAAACCGATATTGTACCTCTTCTAACAGAAATGAATTTTCAAGTTGATCCTGAGGACCCAAGCCATAGTGCACTGGTAATCACAAACCCCCCAGTTGTAAGTTTAGAAAATACTGTTTTAGAAGATTTCGCTGAATCCTTGGAGGAATAGGGTTGCCACGGTATGAATATTATTGTAGCTCGTGCAGCAGCAATGTTGTTCTACAACATTTATCAACCGAAAACGCAACTAAGTGTCCGGAGTGTTTAGTGGAAGGAGAGCTCACCAAGAAACTAACTTTATTTAGAACTACCGGGTCACCAAAAATAATTAAAAAAGAAGTCGGGCGCGTCACTGAAGACTTCATTAAAAATGCGCGCGGGGAACTCAAACAGCAAAAAGAGGATTTAGACGAAGAGAGATGACACCCTTGGTAATAATAGCAACTATATCAACAATTTTAAATATATTTTTAGTCTGGTATCTGGTGAAGATACTACGTAAATTTCTATTTATTTCTGAAGCTTTAGCGGATTTATACTTAACTTTTAGATCTTTTGAGGTGTTCACTAAATCTCTATATAATATGGATATGTTTTATGGCGAGCCAATAATACAGGAACTAATTCAAAAAAGCAAAGTAGTACTTGAAGAGGTAGAAAGATTTAGAGACACGTTTGAATATACCCTCGATGAAGAAATAGAGGAAGAATTAAATGAGATCGAAAGCGCAGCGGAAGAAAAGCACGAAGAACCATTATTTCACGAAGGTCCATGAAAATGCGATAGTTAAGTACGCCAACACCGAAGACCGTGAGCTTCGAACTAAACTATATATAGAGTATATTCAGCCGGCATTTGATCAAATGGTCGATAAAATCATTTATACGTATCGATTTACAAGTTTGCCAAATATAGATTCTTTAAAAGATGAGTGTAAAATTTGGCTCACAACGATCCTCGATAAATATGATCCCGCCAAAGGGTCTAAGGCTTTTTCCTACTTTTCTGTAGTAACTAAAAACTGGTTCATTCATAAAGTTAAAAAAGTTCAAAAACAGAATCGCACAGAAGTCTATTTGGAAGATGTGGTCAATCAGCTGGATAATGACCTAATATCTACTGAGCCCAGTTATGAAACCCGACGAGAAGACGTTGAATTCTGGGTTTCTTTTAATTCGGAGATGAAAACGTGGGATTCATTTATGCTCAAAGAAAATGAAAAAAAGGTTTTAATGGCTGTTCGTATATTAATGGATTCTGCTGACACAATCGAAATTTTTAACAAAAAAGCTATTTATCTATACTTAAGAGAGATAACAGGACTCAACACCAAACAAGTCGTTAATAATCTCAATAAGCTAAGAAAACGATATAGGACTTTTAAGGAAAAATGGGAAAGCGGCGCAATCTAAATTTAGATGATTATATAGAAGAAACAACCACCAATATCCGCGAAGATCGCGCAATGGCCAAGTCTCTTCTTATGGATGCTATCCAGGATATGAAAATGTCTGACTCCGCGCGCCGCGAATTGGGATCGATCGCCGCCAAGTATGTGGAAAATCTACAGCGCTCTAATGAGCAACTGGTCAAATTAGCGAGCTTGCTACAAAAGCAAAAGACAACGCAGTTTGGTCTAACTAGCGATGACAAGGAACAAATATTCGATTTACTGAATAAGCCCGAGGAGAACTGATGGCGTTCGAAATCAAAGAGATTAAGAATCCGGCCCTGTTTTTTTCGGGACTTGAACAAGAGGACCTTCTTCCCCCGGGCCCCATCGCGGATCGCCGCACGCTTAGAAATAGCGATGCCTATAGGATGAAGATGCTTAATAGCGAAGCTTGGGAAGTGCAGCTCAAGTTACAAAATCCCCAGCCCGGCCTTGTTGTAGGATACGAAGCAAAGACCCACCCTGAGTTAAAATCTACTGTACAAAAGGCGCGCTACGAGAAATCCGGACGTACTCACTTTACTGCTTTTAATTTTACTTATAAAGTGTGGCTTCCCTGTATCTATGCAGATTTAACAGTGGAAGATTTCGCACTCGACCCAAAGAAATTTCAAAAAAAAGTAGCCGGGATGTCCCCAGCCGGCGGCTATCCCGTATCTATTGACGTTAGTGATTTTCAGGGTGCTATTCCCCCGGGTACTTTTGTAACAGTTAAATTTAGCAACCTGGGTCAGGTTAAGACCGGACAGATAATGTATGTTGGGGATAAAATATTTGATATTAGTATACAGTTTCCTGACCCACCCGGTAATAAATTTGTGATGGGCGCGCACTCAAGTCAAGGGGGGACCGTAGGAGCATATACTCAGTCATCCGGCGGAGGTGCACCCGCTCCGGGCGTCGGACCAGCGCCATCAGGGTGCACCCCTCAAGGGCAGAATGGCTTATGTAACGATAATATACCAAAATCGCCTGCCCGGCTTAAATTTACTTTTAATGAACTAAAAATTTTAAGAAAGCCGCTGCAGCCATTGCTAGACTGGATTGGCGCACATGAAGGAAAATATACTTCTGTTAATCGAGGCGTCGCTGGTGATACTAAGCGTAGTTCTACTTATATTTTAGGCGGTCCGGCCAAAGGAAAAAATATTACCGAGATGACAATCAAGATGCTGCGATCTTATATGAAGAAAGGCTCCAACGCGGGCCAC
>CEPX01150339.1_pt1 | contig 23014 bp, 24 predicted proteins | sample 361361 | NCBI WGS metagenome assembly CEPX01 (sample SAMEA2619974, study PRJEB7988) | marine metagenome | biome: marine biome (ENVO:00000447); feature: mesopelagic zone (ENVO:00000213) & marine oxygen minimum zone (ENVO:01000065); material: "saline water (ENVO:00002010), including plankton...
AGGGTCAGAATTTAAAGCTGACCAGCTTGTTCACTATTCTCAATGCTCTGGGTGTTACATTATCAGATTTCTTCAAAGACATAGAATAAGTCCAAGTGTCTGGATATGGATATAAATAATTGTGGCATTCATGCCATGAATTACATTCAATTTGCTTAAATTGTGGCATTAAAGCCACAATAACTGGAGCAAATATGATCTTCAAAATCTTAACCTTCCTAACTGATTTTCCTTGCTTTTTCAGCGAAAAACATGGTATAAACGCCCATTGGACGAAAGGCCGAGAAATAATGAACAAGAAGCAAGCGATACTACTGTCACTGATGTTGATCTTCGGGTCTGCTGTGGCAAACGACAATGGCGGCAAAGAGCTGGGTAATGAGTCAGGTGTTGAAAACAATGCAGCTCGCCCGCTTAATGCGCCTGTGGTAGAGCCGGGTGGTGATAATGAGGCTTACGAAGCCTCTAAAGGCAAGAAACTGGCTATTCATGTTTATGGTGGAGAACAGGGTGAGCGTTCCGCCTACGAGAATGCGAAAATCCTTGCCAATGCTTTTGCAGATCGTCGTTTTACCGATAAGCCGATGTATGTCACAGCGGTCTATGAAGAAACTGGTTTAGATCAAAGAACGGGCATTATCATCTATATGGATGGTGTACGTTATTCAAAAATGGTTGAAAACAAATCTATTCGTACCTTTACCCCAAGACAGGTTGGCGGCGCGATTGATTTAATCGCAGAGGACTTTGTTGATAAACACGGCAACCATCTGGTTATCCCCGAAGGCGTAGAGCCGGTAGTTGTAGCGAGTATTAATTAATTATTATCCAAACGGATTAGGCGAATTTGAAGGCGTGCTTGAGAATGGATCAGGTGCGCTTTTATTTTGATTATCCAGATCAAACGGATTGGCCGCATCATTATTGGCGGCCACATTAAACGGATCGGAAATGCTGTCCTGGGAATCATTATTTGAGAGTGAGTGATTTACTTCTGCGGTAAAGTCAGTATTAGCTTGGCCTCTTATTTCGGCAAAAACCTCGTCAAAGTTTATGCCTTCAACATCACTTTTATTAACAAGCTCTTGCAGAGCCTGCTTTTGTTCATCTGTCAAACCATGCTCGGCATCATAATCTTTGGCAAGCTGGATCAGCTCGTGCTTTAGCGTTTCTTTCGTAAACTCGTCCAATTCCTGTAATTCAGGATCAAGCTTTTGAAAGTCTTCCACGCTCATTGCTGCGACTTCATCTGGATTCATGTCATAGTCATTCATCAGGATGAGACGGTATTGATCCCAATCGCCCGCTTCAAAGGCGGCCTGTCTTCTGTTCTGCCGATCTGCCACCCTGTTATAATCATCCAGCTTATCCCCGAATTCGTCCATCAAGGCCGCAAAGTCTTCGCTGGCTTCGATCAGCAGCTTTAAGGTTTCTTCTTCTTTCTTCTTTTTGATCAGGAGTTCTTCGCCTGAAATGCCGTGCGCACCGTTCGTATGACGAAAGCCGGTGTCCTCACCCTTCATATCGTGATTGCGTAGGTCTTGGACTTCCTGCTCATGCCGTTTATTAATCTTTTCGGTTTCCCTGTCTGCCATGTTGTTGCCCTCTAAATCATGCTTCCTTTTTGTCCGATTTTTCTTTCCCCATTGCCCAATGACATGACCATTCTTACAGATAATAATGAAAGTGCAGTAAATTATGGAAACCACTTTTAGCTAAATTTTAAAGGTATTTAGCTAAAATTTTAAATAACTGGCTGTAAGTCCCCGTGACAAAGGGTTTAGCAAATTAGTGGAGATTTTTATTCGTTTCTGAGACAATACAAAAGTTACAAGCGAGGTGCATGCATGGGTATGAAACGAGGTTATATTGCGATCACAGATGAAATTATTGAGGAAATTCAATGCGCTATAGATCGCACCGGACTTTCACCGCAAGCGGTCTTAAAAGGTAAAAGGGTTGAACGGGAAGCCGGCCTAACCTCTAGCATTATCTATGGCTGGATTAGACGAACATCCAAAACAGGTAAGAAGCTTCATGTAGAGCTTACTTTATCACTCTGGAGCGAATTAAAGGATAATCCTGATAAACAGAAGCGAAATAAGAATTACCGAAAGGGACTGGCTGCTATTGAAGAGGAAGATTTAGAAAAGCTCAAATATATTAGGGATCATACAGGGCTTCTTCCAAGTCGTATCTTCAGGCATTGTGATGATGTTCCGATGTACCTGAATGAGAATATCGTCAGCCAGTGGATGAGTGTGCCCGGTTATCAGGCACGTCCAGATGATATTGCTTGGGTATTGCAATCATGTGAGGAACTATTAAAACGCACGCTTGAGCGAATTAATCACCCAATTATTTAAAGAAAAAAAATGCAATAAGATAAATCTGCAGATCTTTAGAAATATTAATGTAACCATCTATTGAGGAAAATATAAGAGTGCCAATAATTAATAGTTTTTGAAAGTACTTTGGTAGATATTCATTATTTAAATTGTGCTTAGACAATTGTTGTAGAGTTCATCGCTTGACTCGGTCATTTAACTAAAATCTTAAATCATGAAATCTACTTATATCTTTCTTTTGATATGGATTTTTTCAACATTACAACCATTATTGGGCCAATCAATTACCGGTCAATATACCACTATTGCCAAATTTGCTATAGATGATGAAAAAACCTCAAAAACCAAAATAGATGTTTGGATACACAATGAGTTTTCAGAAATACTGGGAAAAATTATAGTATACGAAGATAAGACTGGAGGTTCAGTTAAAAATGAACTCTATTTCCGTGCTACAATAAATAGACAATACGGTAACGCTAATTATGATTTTGTTGAACTAACTCCTGATGGAAAATTAATACGAAATCTAGGAATTGGAGTAATAACAAAATACACTAACGGTAATTGTAAGATTGAAATGTTTGGGTTGAAGGACTACATGGTCAAGGAAACTCAAGATGTTAGCGATTTTCTTCCTTTTGTTGAGACTTATTTAATCAGAAAGCTAACTGAAGAAGAGAGCTTGCGTTCTTTGGGGGAATATAAAAAGGCATTTGAACTATCAGGAAGTATTTATCTAGGTATAGAAGATGTTATAAACCCCTTAAGCACTACCACCATTCCAGTATCCTTCGATCTATATAAAATGTCTAACATTGAGAATCAGCCTGGGTTTATACAATTTGCTAACAAAGTACCGGAAGTAATTCAAGAGGCTTTTGATCCTTTTACCTCGACACTGGAATATTTTCCAAATGCAAAGAAGGTTCAATTTATATATAATAAAACAGGGCGTGTATATTTTGAAGCAGACTTGATTAGAAAGATAAAAAATGACCGCTATAAACGTAAATATTATTCACTAAGGAATCTTGAAGAATCACAGGAACTCAAAAATCTCATTTCTAACCATAGTGAGTTAGCAATAGCAGCCAGAAAAAAAGCCCGAGAAGATTATCTCATGAGTCAAAAGACTTCGTCTTACCTAGTGGAAACAAAAAAAGCACTTGATAGAATTTATGAAGAAGAGAAAGTCATAAAATCTCGAGCAGATCGCCATGGATACGTTTATAAAAACATTGGCTATTGGGTGCATATGGTTCCCTCACAAATCTTTTCTCCATATCTAGACGGGAAAAAATACGTCTGGACTGTAAAGGATTTGTTAAATGGAGATTTTCAGAAAATTGGCGAAAGCGAATTCAATCTTATATACAATACCCTTGTGGTTCAGTTGTCTAAAAATCATTCAGAATGGTTACCTGCTAATAGTCCTGTTCAAAAATTTACGGAGACCACAACAAGAAGCGGAAAAAATATTTATGGGATAACACTCGAAAGTTATAGCTACAAAAGTGATTATGAAATCAAAGTACATCCACGATTCTACGAACGCTACATTCAAAATCTAAATAGTGAAAAAAGTGCTCTAACTGAATACGGAGTTCAAAATGGAGCATTCAATCAGAATTTTACAATTTCAATTATAGATAACTTTTTAACTGATTTTCCTCCAGGAAGTGGAGGTTTTGAGCAGCTTTTTGAAAACGTAATTCGCTATATTCAAGATAAAAAATCGATTCAAGATGCCGAAATCAAATTGAAAATGTTAGCAAAGAATAAAAACAGTGATCTATATCTCTCAGACGATCAACGCACCGTGTTTTTCACTTGTATAGAAAGAACAGCATTTCAGTCTAATTACAGTGGATGCCAGTGTGAAGAGAATATTGCCGAAAGGAGTCTAAGCTCTGAAGAATACCGTCAAATTGCAACTGATCCAAATCTTTATTCTGCATTTTATTACGACTATATTAAAGAGTCAGGACGCTGTAATAAAAGATAACTAACATCAAATTTTGGGCAAAACCTATACATGGTGTTTGGATAAACGGGACATTAAGAGCTTTTTAAGCTATTCGGTTTACAATAATTGTAACTATAGTGCTCTAATTTGAGGGGAAGCTTTGGTTTACTTTATATCAGATTCAAATAATCAGTTAGAAAATGAAGGTTTTCAAGCAGATGAGCTTGACGATGGTGCCTCAAGGCAAGATCGACTAAAAAATCAACTAGAAATTAGCATGAAAAGGGACTTGAGTGCTTCTCCGGAAGACCTTGAGCTATTTTTACTACTCTTAAATGAGGATGAAAACCCTTATGATGATTTTTTCTCAGGGAAACATGGTACTTATCAGGTTTCAGAGCAATTTGTTGGAGCAAACTTATTTTCGCCAGGAACAGAAAATAGTAGTCCTGAAAATGTAAATGGCATTCTTGAAATCACCATGCTTGCCAAAGCGCATTTTGGTGATCAGGGTGCTTATAGTCACGGGTTTGATGATGATCCCGAACATCTAGCAATGGCGGCGTATGCTGCAGAACTTTGTGGTTTCAATATGCAAAACAAACCAGAGTCTTATGATCTATCAGATGATTTGAAACAGAAAATGGAAAATGCATGGGATGCGATGCAGGTTGAATTAGGGATTAAGGAACCAACATTAGAAACTGAGAATGAATTGAAGAATGATCCATCTTTTGATATTGCCTTAGAGTTGAGCATGTGAGGGTAATTGAGTTAGGGCGTAATTTATAACTACCCCTTCGCTAAAAAGTCAGCCTTTCTTAAAATCAAGAAACTCTATAAGCTCCCTCATTGCTCTTTCAAACTCATACCCATAGTAGTCTTGACTGGAGTCACCTTCGGTCAACCTGAAATGCTGATCTTCAAAAAAATAAACCGCCGTTTTATTAGCCTTTCCAAAACCCATTCGATTCATATTTGAGTTTTTTATCAAATCGTAAAGGGGAAGGTTTAAGATGGAGAAAGCCTTGTTACGATTGGCGAGGTAAAACAAAGTGCTGATTTCTTCAAAATCAAAGTGGCCTTCAAGTTGTACATAGCAATTATTCCTATCCAAGATTTTAGCGACCTGAAGATAAGTGGTATTACCTCTATTCGTTTTCCTAGAATTATCTGATGAATTAAATTTCACATAGCATTTTCTATTGATGCCTTCCTTGACATAAATATTATTGACCAGCTCACCTGTTCGGAGATTGTATAAGAGTTCCCCGAACTGCACACTTCCATCTTGTTCCCAGGACTTAACTGCATTTTGTGCGGTCTTGTCATTGAGACCTTTATCAATTTCCAGGATCAGTGTATTGCCACTATAGAGTTTGAAGCCATGTCCAAAGGCATTATCCGCATTTTCTGGTGATATGAGAAGGCCGTTTCGCATGTGATCTGGCTGGAGCTTGATAGTCGCTTCCGCCTCTAATTCAGGCATATCCGGAAATGGAAGATCCTCTTCAACCTCAACGGTAATCACTGGCTTAACCCTGAACAGGTCACTTGACGTTGAACGCTCTTGCGCCTGCAAGGAAATTGTAAGTAGTACGAAGCAGCAAAAGCAGCCGGTTATTAATGCTCTCAAAAGGAATTGGTCTTTTTAGGTAAAGATAAAAGCTTTGAGAAGTTTATGGCTTTCGAGCCATGAATTGTTAGGTCGGGCTACTTAGTTGAAGGGTTTCAGCGATCATCTTAATCTGATCGTGATCACATCCAAATGCATCACTCTTAGAAAGTTCAATGACTCTGTCCAGTTTCTCATTTTCGGTTAATTGAGCCTTAAGTTCTGATTGGTTTGCTTTCTTCCAGGTTCTATTAAAATAGTCAGAATCTTCAAAAGTCATCAACGGTCCTGATCCTATAATTTTTACAGTTAGATCAACGGCTTTTATGTCCCAATTATAATCTTCCAGAAGAGATATCATAGCCTCAACTTCTGTTTCGTCATTATCTGGATTCGCTCTTTTGAAAGCCTCAACAAGTGTTTTAAGCTTACCTTCTAATTTGGTTTCTTCTTCCACGGTTCCCCTCCAATAAGAAAAATTTAGAAACCATTATCAGATTTAATTTCTTATGTCAAATATTTGATATGTTGTTTTTAGGGGGGAGTTTTATAAAGATGGATCATTAACTTTTAACGCCGAGGCAATGGCCTTAACTTGATCGTAATCGTAGTTCACCATAGGTGATTTAGCCATCTCAACAACGCGATCTAATTTTTCATCTTCAGAAAGAATAGGCGTGGGCATAGAAGCTAAAGCTTGCTCTTTAATTTTTTCAAAAATCATTAAGTCATCGAATTCAATATCGTAATGATCTTCTAGCATAAACTGCAATTTCAACTTGTCTGTATCCCACTTATGATCTTCAAGTAGTGACATAAGGGCAACTATTTCAGTTACATCATTTTGTTCACTGGCCTCATGGAAGGCATTTACCAAAAACCCAAGCTTTCCCTGAGGTCTGAAACCATGATCGTTCTCAAACTCGTCTAAATATTCTGAAATATCAATTCTTTTTGGCAACGAAATTCTCCCAACATAATATTATTTGTTATTAGATCACATATGGTTTGTTATGTCAAACACTTCAGATTGAATTCCATTTCCAATTCCTTTGAGGCATGAGATACTATCGATACTGTCATCTTATTGCTTTTCGTATTAATTCACTATTCGTCCTAAAATCATAAAGGTTGCTTTTGATAAAAAAGGACAATTCTCTCAATATCTTTTTTTCCTCACTATTAAAGTCGTTGAACTCACTAGTTTGTACAAAGGCTCTTCCATTTTGATTATTCAATTGAAGACTCATTAAATACTCATAGGCAATATTCGAAACACTCCCTGACTTAAATAAGATGAATATGAATTTCGCAGAATATAGAGCTTCGCGTATGTACATTGATAGGGCAGAGAAATGGTCTTGGCTTTCATGAATAAAAACCACAAATCTACTATTTCTTAAATCCTCATTATCGTGGAAAATACGATCGATATGATCTATGTGAATTCTAAAATCGGTAAACCTTTCTCTTAACCATCTAACTTTACCATAGTCATTAGAGATAAGCATAATTTTTTGAACTGGCGGCTCAATAAATCTCATCCGCGGTATAGATTGACTATTAAGTCCTAATTCAATTTCCAGTTTATTGAATGAACAGAAGTAGTTTTCATCTTTAATTCCGATCAGTTTGCTGATCGTCTTTAAATGTTCATACTCTTGTTTTTCATCATACTCATTTTCGGTTCTTAGGACGGCAAAACATTTACTTGATTGTATTCTATGGCCATCAAATTTGTTCATAGAACCCGAATAAAGATTTTCCTCAGTTTTACGATCAGAAAGCAAAATATTTATGAAATACTCTTTTGACGACGTAAGACTAAAATTCCATACGTCTTCTCCAAGCTTAACATAGCTTCCTTTGTATATATTGCCGATATTATTTTCATAGTTTATTGATTTTATTTCACATTTACCCTGTTCAAAGGTTTCAAGTAGACACCACCCGACTTCCGGTTCATGTTGTTGAGTGTTAAGAGGCATGTCGAAGTAATATATCTTCCAAAAACAGTTAGCTTTTGCTTCTTTCTCAAATTCGTCTATATGCTTTTTGGCGTCCGCCAACCATTTCTTACACTCTTGTACAAAGGTCATGTCATCGAAGGCCTTAAAAGGCACAAAATCTGGGGTATCTATTACCTTCTTAATCTCTGCTTTTAATGATTTTCTCCACTTTTTTGAAAGGTTAGCATTTGAGTAGCTTGGATAGAGTTTGCTAAAGCTGTAATACCCACCAGGCAGTTTCCCCAATTTCCTTTTGATCAATTCGTAATCTAAATACAGTGCTTCTAGCTCTTCTAAATATGTCATTTTATAAAAATACTAAAAGTAAGTGAATGAAAGTAAATTCAATTGAATTCACTATCGTTTAGTTGAATACAATTTCAAAAATATCATTCACTAATATATTGATAGTCAGTTACTTAACTATTGTTTTTCTGAAACAAGTCTTCGAATTTTGTCGTGAATAAAATCATGAAAAGGTTGTCCGAGAGGTTACAATGAACCTCAGAGTGCGACAGCTTTTGAAATGATCACTTACATAAAGCATCGACAATATGAGGACACTATTAGACAATCTCTTAAAAGGTGAAACGCACGAAATTGATCGCCACATCTATTATGACCTATCTATTGAAGACCACATCAAAGAGTGGGTTGAAACGGCGTTAAAAAACAAGAAAAGGAAGGTTCCGCTCAAGAGCACTAAGAAGCAAGCCAATCTAAGACTTGACGAGGCTGAAAGAACAATACACACAAAACACAGCCTGGACATCAAGCTTACAAAAGCTGACCTAACCCCACTTCAAAATAAAATTTCCGACATCAAAAATCGCTTCTCTGAGTATGTAGAGTCGGAAAAGGCCATCATTCCCGATGAGCTCTATGAACGTATTGATCTGCTTAAGGCCAAGCTGGATAAGCTACAGGCACAGGCGGACGAACAAGAAGAATTCCATTCACAATCAAAATCAAATGACGATGAATAATGATAATAAAATAAAAAATGCCCTAAAGGACTATATCGTGTCCTGGCCGGTATTATTACTGGTCAGTGTAATTCTGTTCATTACGGATTTCATATTAAGCAAACCACTTTACACCCTGGTGCTTGATATGCCAGCGTTTGGCAATGTGCTAGCGTTGGGGATGGCGACATTATTCAGTGTGCTTCCGAAAGTCACTGGCAAGCTTTTGACGATGACACAAAAGAGGCATGATTTGATTGTTTTTGCTTTCTTGCTTGGGTTAGGACTTCTTAGCCTCATTTATGTCGGCCAAGCTGAAGTCGCCCGTCAAGAGACTGCCGATCCACTCACCTTTTATCTTGATCCGGATACTGCTCCAAGGCATGAATCACAACAACACATTATCGCGACTACATTGATTTCACTGTTATACGGATTTGCTGTGTGGTTAAGTGTAATCTACTATGCAGATACGAGGGACTTCAAGAGTACGGGTATGGGGCTTTTGATGTCCAAATTATGGCGATGGTTTCAATATAGATTACTACTAGCCAAAGGCCGATTTGAGCGTGCCAATGCCAAGCCTACGATTACCGCAGAAGGGCGTGTAACAGACCATCTGAATGCCTTAGAAAAAGAAGCGCGAGAGCTTGAGAAGAAGCTGACGAGGATGGAGCATGACTACAAGTACGAACTAGACATGCATAAAAATGCAAGGGCGCGCATAATACTGGCTATAGAGATAGCCTACATCGATTGATTTTCAACTTTAAATACAATTTAATATGAAAAAGATAAAAAGCATTATTATCACGGCCAGCAAGGTTGGGGTGATCTTACTGATGAACTTAACGCTTCCATGCATTGAGATTAAAGCACAGACCATCGAGGCAAATCTTATCCTTGATGTGAGTGAGAGGCCGGATGGGGCTGTCCCATTCGATTCAGATGACATCTTTCTAAAAACCTTTACGCAACTCGATCTTAAAAACACTAAAAGTGAGGTAATTTTCAGAACCGCTGCCTGCGGGGCTGCCCGCATACCAGAGATACGCACTGCACACTTACCAAAGCGTGATGATAGTTGGTTTGCATCCACTTCGGAGCAAGACAAGGCCATGCGCCAGTTTCTTGCGAAAAGCAAGGCTGATTTGGACTATCTAGCCAGTTTGCCTAGAGATCAACAACAGACGAATTTATATAGGACGTTAGTGGCAATAGTAGAAGAAAGCTCTGCCAGCACTTCGGTGAAAATCCTCATCATTTTCTCGGATGCCTGTGAGTATAGTTCGGTGTTTCAGAGCTCACGCTATCAACATGACCCTAAACGCTTGATGACTGATTTTGAGCCTATCGTAAGTCAGCTAGAAGCGGACACTAAACTGCCTGATATGACAGGCTTTTCCGTGTTCCTGATTACGCCGGGCGCGTCAGATTTGGAGCTATTCATGGCGAGGTTTTGGGAAAAACTCATTGTGTCTAAGGGAGGATCATTTCAGAAACGGGCTGCCTTTTGAGCAGCCCTAAGAACATCATAATACGATTAAAATTCAAGCGATATGATGACCGATAAATCCGATCACGACATTAAGGTGAGGGCGACAGTGAAGCTGAGCGACTCGGACATAATCTGGGGGGCAAACACCTCTCCTGTATGGGAGTCGCTCTTCAATAAGCCTTGGGAGAAGACCTGCGGGCTTTTGATCAAGCAAGCATTCAGGTTCAATAAGGGCATGCTATCATTTTTGCATTGGAGTGTGTTTCGGGGCAATCCTGGAGAGAAGACTACAGGACTAATGCTTATTCTGGTTTCGGTGTGTTTTCTCATCGGATACAACAATGCGAATGTGCCGACTCTTCTAAAACCTGTCGCGGGGTTTGCCGTGCCGTTTTGGGTATATTCCAAATCATGGGACGGGTTATATCAACTCGTCGTGGTTGATGTGGAATCCAAATTCCTGCTTGTCTATTCCGGTCTGTTTGTTCTGAGTGCTTTGACCCATTTGGTGATGATCTGGATCGGTAGATCAAACTCCAGTCTTACCATTCGTGGTGAGGGCTGGATTGGATTAGGGCTTTCCAAGCTAATACCCGTGAATGAGTTTGTCAGTAATCTTCTTGATTTCGCGGTTGCTGCGGGTATTGGCGTGGCAGCGTGGAAGTTTGCGGGCGATGTTCATTTTGGGGTTTTCATGATCTCCACGGCATCAGCAGAACTCGCGCAAACTATCCTAGACCATTCTTATCGATCACATACACGCTCAATCCTAAACGCATGATGATTACGAATAGGAAAACATTCCTTTTTTACTTGACTCGGGAGAACAAAACGAGTACAACTAAATGATTAAGCCGCACGCCATATTGCCCGGCATCAGCCTGCGTGTGCTGCCTTCAAATCTATTCCCTCAAATTTCAGAAGACCAGAGACCATGATACGGATTACATCACCGGCATCGGCGCAATCAGCGTCTTCCTATCACAAAACGTCACTTAGGAAGCAGGGGGAATATTACAAAGAGGAAATACAAGCTTTTTGGCGTGGTTCTTTGACTGGACCTCTAGGCTTACATGAAGTCACAGTCGAGAATTTCGAGGAATTGGTAAATAATATCAACCCGATCACTAAAGAGACCTTAACAGCGCGTAATGTTGATCAGAGAAGAGTGGGATGGGATATAACAAGTCTCCCCCCAAAGAGCTTTAGCGTGCTATCAGCTCTGACGAATGATCCAGAATTGATTAAGGCATTTAAGGAGTCAAACAGGCAAATGATGCTTGAGGCCCAACGTCTAATAGTTGCGCAGGCGAATACCCAATATGGACGGTTCTTTGAGGAAACGGGCACAGGTATTTGGGCTGAATTCCATCACAGGATCGGAAGACCAGTCGAGCATCTTCGAAGTGACGGCAAAAAGGTCATGGCCGGGCAGCCTTTGGAGCATATTCATAATTTCCTGATCTCGGCGACCTATAGCAAAACGCGGGAAAAATATCTGGCGGTCGATCCCTTTATGATTTTTATGTCCGCACCGTATCTTCAATCCTACTTCCATAATTTGCTCAGTAACAAGCTGGTTGAACTGGGCTATAAGGTAGAGCGTACACAAGATGCCTGGGAGATTGTCGGTGTCCCAAAGTCAGTCTTGGAGAGATTTTCGGAGCGTTCAAAAATTATTGACCGCATTGCGGAAGAGAAAAACATCACTGACCCCAAGGAGAAAGCTAAGCTTGCCGCATTCAGCCGTGAAAGCAAAAGCAAATCGGTTCCTGAGCATGAACTTTATGATCTCTGGAAAGACCAATTAACCAAAGATGAATTCGAGGCGCTGCAAAAGATTAAGGGGCAGTATAAAGGGGTATCCAACCCGATCAGTGTAAGAGATGCGATAGATCGAAGCCTAGATCACTTTCTTCAGAGGAATTCGACAGCCCCAGTCAAGCGTGTGCTTGGTCATGCAATGGCTCTAAGCTATGGAAGCGGGTACAGTCCGGAAGATTATGAGAATGAACTCAAAGCCCGTGAGAATGTACTCTATGGACAGGAAAATCATATACCCATCCTGACGACCCGTGAAATGGTGCAGGCCGAGGAAGAAATGAATCGGCTCGCGATATGGGGAAAAGGCAAGAAAAGACCTCTTAATCCTGACTATAAAATCAAGCGGGATTTTCTCAATAGTGATCAAAAGAATGCTGTGACCCAATATTTAAGGTCTACAGGAATGGTTGTGGCATTGGAAGGTATGGCGGGTAGCGGCAAGTCAACTTTGCTTCAGGAGCTTTCTGATGGTGTAAAAGCGGTCGGCAAAACCATTATACCGATTGCGCCTTCGAGCCAAGCGGTAGAAGTTCTTCGTAGAGAAGGATTTCCAGAAGCGCAAACAATAGCGGCCTTCCTCATAAATCCTAAGCTCCAAGAGGGTGTTCGTGACGGAATAATCTGCGTGGACGAGGCTAGTATGTCAGGAATTCCTACCATGTCAAAAATCCTCTCTATCGGGAAATATCAGAATGCAAGGATTTTGCTTAGTGGCAATATTCGCCAGCATCACAGCCCAGGCGAGCATGGTGATGCGCTTCGCATTCTTCAGCAGCGAGCCAAGATAGAGACCATACATGTAAAGCAGAATATGAGGCAGCAAACCGAGGATTATAAGCGGGCTGTCAATTACGCTGCTAACGGCAAAATTCTGGAGAGCTATCAGGTGCTTGATAAGCACATGAAGGTGGTTGAGGAAATCCCCGATTATGACGAACGCATTAATAAGATCACCGATACCTACATAGAGGCAGAAAAAGCTAAACGGACCTGCTTGATTGTGAGCGCAACTAATTCGGAGAAAGATCGCATTTCTGATCTGGTCAGGGAGAAGCGTAAAAAAGAGGGCTTTATTAGAGGGCAGGAAAAGACTTTTGAAACGCTAAAGGACTTATCACTCAGCGAGAGCCAGAAAAAGGACCTGATTAGCTATCAAGAAAATCATGTCGTGCGCTTCATTAAGAACCAAAAAAAGGCGAAGGGCGAGAAGGGCATGTTTAAGGCCGGTTCCCATTATGAAGTTCTGCCACGAAAGAATAAAGATGAGGTAAAGGTTAGGGATTTGAAGACAAAACAGGTTCTAACGCTCCCGCATGAAAACCCTGAATATTTTACCGTCTACCAAAAGACCCAGACGAGAATTGCGGTCGGTGATTTGATAAAACCTACTGCTAATTTAACGACCCTGCAAAAAACGAAGATTAGTAACGGTTCGGGGCAAAAGGTGAAAGCTTTCGTCAATGGTAATATTCAGCTCGAAACTGGAAAAACCATAGCAAAGGATAGCTACCATATAGCTCATAATTACACATCCACGACATACGCGGCTCAGGGACAAACGAGCCAGGAAGTCCTAGTCAGCATGAATGAGACGGGCGGAGTAAGCGATCAATCCTACTATGTCGCCATTTCAAGGGGGCGTTCGAGGATACGGGTTTTCACAGGCGATAAGGACGAGCTTAAAAGGGCAATTGTCCGCAGCGGTGAGCGGACAACAGCAAAAGACGTGGCGCGCGAACATGAGCGGCGATTGTTAGAGCAAAAGCAGCGTACTCATCATAAAACAATGAACAAGAACATAGAAAAATATGCGGTATCAAGACAAAGACAGAACGAAACTACGAGGGATATTTCCAACCGAGTCAAAACAGACCGATACGAATAGTTCAGAAAAGAATCCACCCGCTGTTTTTTCTTCAGCAGGTCAGTTCTACGCCATCGGATCAGCAGATGAGGTGATTAAGCGCTTCGAGCTTATTCAAGGTACGGGCAAGCGGTATAGCATAAGCTATTCTATGCTTCCTATCAGCATACTCGCAGACAGTAGTACGCTTTATATCAAGGCCTACGAATTGCTCATAACCATTGAAGGGCGCAATCTTGACCCCATCCATGAGAACATCACCCAAGAACTGTTGATCTGGGTAAAAGCCAGCCATTCGGGTAAGGATGATGGCCTGTCCAGCACATTTGTTAAGGACATTTTGGTCGAAGGTGATGCGGTAAATGAATATTTAAAATAATGAGGTATGAAAGGATCACAAAGCCATAAGAATTATCATTTGATTGCGAAGAACCTCACGCATCATGAGGTAGTAAAACGCCTCGACCTCTACAGTAAGGGTGACGAGAAGCAATTCTTCAAAATCCAGAAGATCAAGAAAGAGTATCAAAAAGAAATCAAGGATCGAGAAGATAAGCGTATAGCCTCTAATATTTTTCATGATCAAGGATGGAGAAAGGGGCTGCATCCTGATGCTAGGCATAGAATTGAAAATGACAGAGAGCTGCGTGATCAGATTTTGAGAGATGAGACGGTAGAAGCGGCTAAAAACAACTACAGGCTATTTGAGACCCATTCAAAGCAGTTCAATGAGAGCACTGATCGATCAAACGATACCAAGGCCTACAAACAACTCGCATCTCTTATGGCTGAATATAATGCGGTTAAGGATGTAAAAAATCGTGCCGGCGAATTGATAAAAAGAGCGCAGGAAGATCCTGAATTTGTGCCTACCAGCTCTGCCGCAAAAACATTACACCCTAATCAAGAGATTTTATCCAGGAACAGGAAAACCCTTAGTGGGTATTTCAATAAACATCACCCTTCGCAGGAAGGCTTGAAACGAACCTTTGAGCAAATAAAGAGCAAGGGGCTGGATCGGGGAATTGATAGATGAACGGAGATAAAAATGAATTAGACACGAAAACTTCAAGGCTATGAAAGTCATACTGATAGAGGAAGAAGCTTTTTACGAATTGATAGAGCAGGTCATTGACCGTCTGGGATCAAAGCTCAAACAAAAGGAAAGCAAATGGCTCACCCCAGAAGAAGCGATGAAGGAGCTTGGCATCAAGTCAACCACCACACTTCAACGCTATCGTGATGAGGGCAAGATCAGGTTTTCACAGCCGAGCAAGAAGATCATTTTATATGATCCGGCATCTATCCAGGAATTTTTAGAAAGTAAAGCACATGACACATTTTAGATATGAAGGATTTAAGCAACACGGATGAATACAAAAAGGCCTACGAGCGTGCGGATCGGATTTGCCGCTTTATGCCGCATCTTATTGATAAGATGAGCTCACCGGAAGATGAACCGCCTGCACATAGACAGGCATTTGAAGATCGCATTACCGAGCTTCAAATTGAGCGGGACAGAGCGAATAATTTTTCAAGAAAAGCACTCTTTGAAAAGTACGGATCAAAGCTGAACCGATATGAGGTAAACAGGCTTAAGGATCAATATAGAGAAAGGGATTAACCACCTAAAAAAACGATCATGAAATTATTCGAGTCATCAAACGGCAAAAGCCATGAGGATTTATTGGATACGCCGCTATACACGGTTCCCGGAACAAAAACGATAATTACTTGGGCAGATGCGGTACAAGGTACGATGGTCACAGGTTCAACGGGCAGCGGGAAATCAAGCGGTGCAGGGGCATATATAGCCAAAGCAATGCTTAAGAGTGGCCTGGGAATGTGCATTCTATGTGCGAAGAAAGAGGAGAGCAAACGCTGGTTAAGATATATCGAAACGGCTGCTCCTGAACGCGCAAAGGATGTTGTAATCTTTGGTAAGCAAAGCGGTCTCAAATTCAACTTTTTGAGCTATGAAATGGAACGTCCTGGAGAAGGCTCTGGAGATGTTCTTAACGCTGTAGATGCGCTTATGAGCCTCAATGAACAAAACCGGGTCTACCTGTCCGGGGGTAATGGTGGGAAAGATGAGCGCTTTTGGGATTTGTCCCTGCGACGCTTGATTAGTAGATGTATTTCTACACTTAAGCTTGCGGGTGAAGAAGTCAGTGTTTCTAACATGCGCAGACTAGTCTCTGATTGCTTCAAGGGGGATGAGCCCGACTATTATCAAAAGCTCGAACAGCAAGCTGGAGACGAGAGCACTGATCCTCAAAAACGCCAGCAAGCGATAAATGAATTAGATAGATGGATTGAAACCAACTATTTCCTTCGGGTGCTCCTAAAAATCAGAAATAAAGATTTCGACACGAGTGACGAAGAGGACGTTGACCTAGCATTGATCTATTGGATTAGGGAGTTTCCCAAGATAGGTGAAAAGGCCACCAGCATTGTTGTAGAAAGCTTTATGGGTATCGTTGAACCCTTCTTGAATAAAGGAGTCCTGAAAGATCAATTTGCAGGCGGTTTAAGTGCCGAGTTATTGCCCGAGAATATCTACCAGCAAGGACGAATTGTCATTGTGGATTTCCCAATTAAGGAATTCGGAATAGCCGGTATTTATGCTGCAACCATTTACAAGACTACCTTTCAAGCCGCAATGGAGAGAAGGGATGTAGAAACCGAAGCCAATCCCAAGCCAATAGGACTTTGGATTGACGAGTATCAGCAGTTCTGTACGCATAAAACAGATAGCCAGTTCCAGGCTACAGCTCGAAGCTCTTGGGTGGCGACCGTGTATATCACACAGAATATAAACAATATCTTTTATGTTATGGGGAGCGACCAGCCCGAGGCAAAAGCGAAGAGCTTGCTTGGTAATCTCAACTTAAAATATTTTGCAAGTAACGACAATTACGATACCAATGTATGGGCCTCTAATATGATTGGGAAACACATGGTTGATTTTCAAAATCTAAATATCAGTAAGGATATGGAGATAAGTAAAAGCAAGAATCAGCATTTACAATTCAGGGTGTCGCCCGATCATTTCACGTTCTTAAAGACAGGCCGAAAGGCTAATAATTACATCGTTGAAACTATCGTTTTCAAGTCAGGGAAAACATGGGGAAAGGATAATCAGAATTTTGCTTTGGTGCGTTTTGATCAGAGGTGATGAATTCATTTAGGAATATCCCCTTAGATTAAATATTAGCTTGAATTTATCTAGCTCACTAAGCCCATTCACATTATGAAAGAATGCCTGATTTTTTCGATCAGATTTGACTATCACTTTTAGAAATGCGTCTAGGCAACTTTTTTGACCACCTGTAAGGTTGGTGATTTCTCTTTCAATATCTACTGGTGAAAGAGTGTTAATAAAGGTTGATAGTTTACCGACCAGACCAACGAAAACATCAGAAAGCTGAATTAATAAATCAGATTTAGAATCCCGAAATTCATGATTTTGAAAAGGGATTCCTTGATGAGTTAATTTTATCCCGTTCATCTCATATATGATCGATTCTTCCCTATCCAAAATATGTTCTGAATTCTTGAATGTATAGATGAGTCTAAAGTAGAAGTGGAAGAAATCCTTCATGAGAACATGATCTTCCTCATCCATTACAAAAGTGAGGGAGTTTTTCTTTGTCGCTTCTTTTAGCATTTGTTTGATTGATGTCAGACCCAGATGAAACTCAAATTGATCTTCGTAATCGCTGAATAATTCTGTGAGTTCTTGAATGAAACTTAGAACCTGGTTTGATTTGATATTAGGATACTGATACCTGTAAAACAGATCTGTAACTCTGGGCAATTCTAATTTACACAACCTGTAAAGTGTATCTTTTAAACCGTTGATAAAGCCAATATCTAATTGCCCCATGACTGAAGACTCAAGGATTGCCGAGTCAACAATATCCACGATGGAATAATAAAGCGGATTAATTGATGAGTAGTGCGCAAAGAGGTTTGAATTCAACATATAATTCAAAAAATAATCCAGTTTTGAGGATTTCAAACATTCCAGAAAATCACCCTTTGCGAGATGTTTAAGTTTAATTTCTGTGATTGTTGGTTGTAAGCGAAGGCCGGTAACCAATGAATCCAAATTGGGCTTGTCATTTTCATATAGAAATCCTCCTAGAACAAAATTTGAATTAATTGAATTGTTGAATCCCTGTTCATTGATGATATGGAGCTTACGGAAGTTGTTCGTTTCATCGTAGTAAAATGTGTATCGAGTTGAAAAATCCAGATGTGGATTCATCAACTGATTAGCTCTGATCAAGTCTGCGATTTCAAGTTGTTGCATGCAATTCTCGGAAAATTTAGCCTATCACACTGTCAAGTGCTTCATCAGCTTCTTTATGAATGAAATTCGCTTGGTATCCAATGGTGGTTTTCAGATCACTATGGCGATAGAGCTTTTGCAGCATAAGTGGGTGAATACGATCTCCGGCAATATTTCCAAAGGTATGGCGGGCAATATGGTTCGATAAGGTTTTGTCGATTTTGCACATCTTGGCTATTTGTTTGAGGTGCTTATTAAATAGTCTGGTTGCATTACGCATTTTTACAAAGAGATCATGTGAGTCATCGCGATTGGCTTTTTGAAGGAAGGGGAAAACAAAATCTTTCTGTCTGGATTTTGAAGTCCGATAAAGCTTGAAAATCGCCTCGGCCTTTTCAGGTACTTTCAAAGAAACAGCTTTTTCATTTTTCTTCATGGTGTAGAAAAGCCGTCCATCTTTAAAATCACCCCATGTCAAATTTAAAACGTCGGTAATTCGAATGCCTGCAAAATAATAAGCCACCAGCCAGACGTTACGGGTGTGCCAGTTAGAACTATTTTTCTCCAATTTGAGGGTTTCAATACGTTCAACCTCTTCTTTGGTCAAACCGATCTTATTCCCTGATGTAATCCGTATCTTTTCTTTTTCACCCGCAAATGGGTAATACTTAGGCTCAACAATGCTTTCCGAAATTGCATCATTGAACAGGGTACGAATAAAGATCAGTTGGTTGGTCACTGTCCTTTTTTTCATGTCGAGATAGGATGTGCAGAAGATTTTGAACTGATTGATCCAGGCTGTATTGATGTCCTCAAAATAGAGGCTATTATTCTTGGTAAACCCCTTAAGTTCTTCAAGAAAGGAATAACCCGGTTTGCGACTTTCACCAATGCGCTTACGTCGTCTTTCCTGGATCGCTGCCTTTACATTTTCAATTGGCTCCGACCTCTTGTGATTAATGAACTCTTCAATATTGCATAGAATAGAGCGCTCAGCTCTAGCCACTGAATAAACACCGCTAATATGCTTTCCTTTAACGCGCTCGGCACCATACTTGAAAAACGATTCCCGTTTACTGGATTTTCGGAGTTGCTTTTTAATGTCCTTACTAGAAACAGCATAATTTTTGGTTTCAGCTTCGAGCGCTTTGTCATTCGCCTCTGCTAGTTTTTTGCGTAGAAGATTATTAAGACGGGCAGAATTTGGGTGGGACTTCTTAACCTTAGAGGTATCCGAATTCCAGTCCTTTTCTTGAAGATAATACCCTGTATAGATATATTTAGGTTTTCTGTCCTTAATAATCCTTACAGTAATCGGGCAAGTCCCGTCTTTTTTCTTTTTATATTTCCAGAGAAAAAGCTCAATTGAGGCCATAAATGAAGGATTTTGTGTATTTCAAAGATACAAAAAATGGCCGTAAAATGGGTAAAACATAGCCAAAACATTTGTGTATTTCATCGGATATGTTTGGTTTAGTTTGACTTCATAAATAGCCTAAATTCCCATATAAGGCCACTTTATCTCAAATGAATACAGTTTACTTCGGGCTCATAACCCGAAGGTCACAGGTTCGAGTCCTGTTCCCGCTACTAAGCAAGCCTCAGATTAATTTCTGGGGCTTTTTTTATGCTCAAAAGTAAGATTTATGATGGGATCCGAAGGTCACAGGTTCGTTCGTTTCACTACGGCGGCTCCAAGATGGATCCTGTTCCCACTACTAAGCAAGCCTCAAGAAAAATCTTGAGGCTTTTTAATGTTTATGCCATGATAGCCACTTTCACCTAGTTTCCCCCGTGCATTTCTCGCTCATGCTCAGCAAACCATCCAGGCTCAGGTAGCTCATTGGCATAGATGTAGTTAACAATCCTCATTACTTGCTCTTTCGTTAAAGCAGTCTTTGGCATCACTCCAAACCTACGAACCGGACCGAACATCATCGCCTTTTCTTCACTAGGTTCAAAAACAAAATCCCCCATTTTAGCCGCAAACTCTTCTTTATCAGGGTATGACCGTAGATAACGTTGCTTAATTCCCGCTAAAGGTGGAGCTAGAATATCATCATGTGACGCTGTATTAGGATTGTGACAGGCATAGCAGGTCGTTTCAATCAGTTTCGCATCCTCTGATAGCTCCTGAGAGACAGCAGTAAGTTCAGCTGTCTGGCTTTCCTTATTTTCAGGCTTCTGCTGCGCACATCCCACTGAAATGGTCGCGCTCAAAACGATTAAGGTAACCCAATTTGATCTCATAGGTTAGCAGGTCAATGATTAAACATTAGTTGTTGGATCCTTGCATGATTGCCTGGTAATCCTCCTCACTTAGGAATTGTGGAACATAAGCAACACCAAGATTGTCGAGGTTTTTCACAAAGGATCTGAGATGGTTTTTAGATCCCTTCATTAGGTTTTCAAAGACTAATTGTATGTCACGATTATCCACCGTTTGCTCCAGTTCACGTTGCAAATCCAAAATATCAATCTCTTCAATAGCAGCACCAACCTGCAGCGCCTCTGTCAGACTATTCTCTCCCAACTGGGTCAATGTAGAATACAAGTTGGATAGATCCTCATTCACAAAACTCCCGGGTATATCAGAAGCAACTGGATCCTCTAATTCATATTTATCAAGTAGACGAAGAACGGCATCCATGTGACTTTGCTCGCTGGAGGAAATTTTATCAAAGATCTTGACACCCCATTTCGCATATAATTGATCATATACATCTCTTGCTAATTTCTCTTCTTCTCGCATAAATATCAGTGCATTTCCTTCCAATTCACTCAACTCTTCAGCTGGCAACACGTCTAGCTCAAGCATGGAATCGGTAACCTCCGGACTTATATCGCTTAAATTGTCATTACATGATAGGAATAGAAGCGATAGCCCCAAAAAAGTATAAAATAAGGCTTTCATGTTATTCGTTGTTTGTTACTGTAATTAACGTTTTGTAGCGACTCTAGTCGGTAATAATTGTTACAAACTCTTTGTTATTTCCTCGTAGACCTTAACCCAATTCATTTCCCGTCAATTGAATTGAATGTGAAAGGCATAATATGGCGTTGAATCCTTTTCTTTGTGGCATGAAAGATATCCACGGAAGAGCCATTAGAGACTTTTACCAGAACAAACCAGAGTCCACACTCCTACTTCACACTTCCTACGGTGAGACAGAGGAAATGCCAGTGGAAGTGTTCTTCCGTGAAGAAGAAGATTTAAGTGTTTTGGAGAACCTCGCTTTGATTGAATGTTCTGGAAGAATTTTGGATATTGGTGCGGGTGCCGGAGCTCATGCCTTAATGCTACAAGCTCGTGATCTGGAAGTGTATGCACTGGAAAACTCACCAGGATGTGTGGAAGTTATGCGACAGTCAGGTGTTACTCATGTCATAGAGCAGGATTATCAACAACACAACCAAACCTATGACACCATTCTCCTGTTGATGAATGGACTAGGAATAGCCGGAAGATTATCCAACGTTTCTAATCTCCTAAAAACTCTATCCAAAATGCTAAATGAATCTGGGCAAATTCTGGTAGACTCTTCGGACATTGGTTATCTCTACGAAGAGGATGATCTTGAGCCTGACCCTGAATACTATGGCAACATTCAGTACCAATACGAGTACAAAGGCAACAAGGGAGATTGGTTTGATTGGGTATATGTTGATCAGGAAACACTTCAAGGAGAAGTAGCAAAAGCTGGATTGGAACTCGAGATCCTTTACACTGACGAAAATGATCAATACCTGGCTAGAATCACAAAAAAATAATCCCGACGGTAACCGCCGGGATTTCGATCAACAATTACTGCAATCCAGCTGCAGTTATCGGTAAGCCCATTTGTACCTGGGCAATGGTTTCCTGAGTACCATCATCAAAATGGACTGTGAAACGCATCATATTATCCTCACGAATGATATTGATACCAAACAAAGGCCCCAAAGTAGACCAGCCAATACCAAACCCACAAGCTCCATAAGCCGCGCAGATATAATCATCGGCCCAGGCATCAAGGTTTAAAGTATAGTTAATTTGATATGCTGGTGCCTGGTCTCTTGTTGCCACGGATATACCATCATAAATAATCCATGGTTGAGGACTATTGGATGGAAAAGAAGGAATCCATCTCGTCCATACAGTAACACTATCCACTGACCGACTATCACCTGAATTGATCAACGTACTGATCATGATATCTCGGTAAACCGTACTTGTGGAGTCATTATCCGGAGCTGGAAGCCTAAATAATCGTCCCCCTTCCGCAAATCCAGTAGTATAAACAGTGGTCCCCGAAGCGTCCATAGCTGTTGCAGACCAGTTGGTACTGGATACTTGCGGTGCTGGTGCCTCCACAGTATCAAATAAGTTTTCATCGTCACAGGCAAACAAAACAACTGCCGCTATTAATGTATATACTATTTTTCTCATCAGTTCTTTAGTTTAAATCCCAGAATACTTTAGCTGTAAGATCAGTGGTCGGTTCAATATTCTCATTGGCCGTTACTTCCACTGGTGGAATTGGAAATTTGTTAGGATATGGTCCATTCTGGACTACCGGTAAGTTGAGTCCAGTAGGGTAACCAGTTCTTCGATAGTCATTGTAAGATTCGATCCCATTACCAAA
>CEPX01102178.1_pt1 | contig 22961 bp, 25 predicted proteins | sample 361361 | NCBI WGS metagenome assembly CEPX01 (sample SAMEA2619974, study PRJEB7988) | marine metagenome | biome: marine biome (ENVO:00000447); feature: mesopelagic zone (ENVO:00000213) & marine oxygen minimum zone (ENVO:01000065); material: "saline water (ENVO:00002010), including plankton...
ATCAAATCAAGAAGCTTTAGATTTTATAAATTCTTATTTTAAAAATTTTCCTGAAATAAAAGATTATATGAGTTCAACAATAAGCATTTGTAGGAAACAAGGTTATGTCAGTAATATTTTTGGAAGAAGAATTCACCTTAGAGGCATTAATGATAAAAATTTTAGTATTAGAAGCTTTCAAGAGAGAGCAGCAATTAATGCTCCAATCCAAGGTTCTGCTGCAGACATTGTTAGACTGGCTATGATTAAGATAAATAAATTAATTGAAAATGATAAAAAGCTGCAAACAAAAATGTTGTTACAAATTCATGATGAACTTATATTTGAATGTTTAGAAAAAGATGCAATGTATATTAAAAAAACTATTAAAGAAGCAATGATATCAATTTCAAATTCTGAATATCATATGTTTTCAATTCCATTAGATGTTCATGTAAATTCAGGATATAATTGGGGTGAAATACATTAATAGTTCTAATGCTTGCCCAATTTAAGACAATTTAGTATTTCTATATTGGTAATCTTTATAACCAATTATGACTCAGACAATTGCATTAGTAGATGATGATAGGAATATCTTAACTAGTATTAGTATGGCTTTAGAAAGAGAGGGTTTTAAAGTTCAAACATATATTGATGCAGAGACAGCATTAGTTGGAATTAGCAGAACTCCGCCCGATTTAGCAGTAATAGATATTAAAATGCCAAGAATGGACGGGGAAGAGTTATTAAAGCGTTTAAGAAAAAAAACTTCTATACCTATAATTTTTTTAACATCCAAAGACGAAGAAATCGATGAACTACTTGGATTAAAGCTTGGTGCGGATGATTTTATTAAAAAATCAGGGGGTTTTTCAATCAAAATTCTTATTGAAAGAATTCGCGTACAGCTTCGAAACAAAAATATAAGTTTGGAAGAAAATAAAAATTTGATTTCTCATGGAAAACTCAAATTGGATCCTTCCCAGCTAGAATGCGAATGGGATGGTAAACCTTTGCCAGATAAATTAACTACAACTGAATTTTTAATTGTAAGGGAATTAGCAAAAAGACCTGGCGTTATCAAAGAACGATCACAATTAATGGATATTGCTTATAAAGAAAATACTGATATTGAAGATAGGACTATCGATAGTCACGTAAAAAGAATAAGAAAAAAATTTAAAAAAATTGATTCTAATTTTTCTGCAATTGAAACAAGATATGGCAGTGGGTATAGATGGAACGTAAGTTAGTGCTAAATTTTTTTGGAAAAAATCCATCAATTCTAAAAAAATTTTTACTTATAAATTTTATTATTTTTTCTGTTATTGGTTTATTTACAGTATTTTATCTAACGGCAATTGAACCCAACTTAGTTAAAAAAAAAACTTCAAAACATGCCCAAATAATTGATAACACTATTAATCATATTGAAAGACTAAATATAAAATTTGAAAAAGATGAAATTGGTAGATTTTTATTATCAACAAGGTTTCTATTCCAAAGTTTAGATAGAGTTCAATTTTTTGATAATGATCTAAATCTACTTGGTGATACAAATGTGTTAGATTTAGATCCGAGATCATTTTCTAAGAAATTTAAAGTAACGGAACTTGAAATTGGAGAAATTGAGGTAAAATCAAAATTAGACAAAGCTTCAAAAAAAATTCAAACACAAAATGAAATTTTTATAATTGAAAATATTATTTTAAAATATAAGACTTCACGAAATTTTGGAAATCCATTTACGGTAAATAGTAAAATTAATAATAACTATATCGTTTCAACAATCAAAAATGTTAATATCAAAGATAAGAACTTGGGTTACCTTGTCATTTCAGAGTTATCCAACGAAATAATAATAGCTGTCGAAGAAAGAAAAAATTTTATTCTACGAACGGCACTGGTAGTTGCTTTAGTTATTTTTGTTTTTTCAATTTTTTTAAACAAATATTTCTTAAGGCCAATTAAAAGTTTGGTTGATTATACTAGGTCAATAAAAGATAAAGATATCAAAACGGACACTATTGAAAAATTTTTTAAACGCAAAGATGAAGTGGGACTGTTGTCTAATTCTTTAAATAGTATGACACAGGATTTGTATAAAAGAATAAATATCGCTGAAACTTTTTCAACTGATTTAACACATGAAATTAGAAATCCTTTGGCATCACTAAAGGGGGCGTCTGAGTTATTAGATACTACAAATGAGCCTGAAAAAAGATCAAAACTTTTAAAGATAATTTCACATGATATTATAAGAATCGAAAGACTCATTACTGACTATTCTCAAATGTTGAAAGACGAAGCGGCATTATCTAGAGAAAAAATGAAAAAAATTGATATTACTTCTATTGTAAGATCGGTGATCGATGATTTCAATAGTGATTTATTAAACTCTAAAAAAAATATTAATATAAAGTTTGATGCAATTTCTGACAATAAAACTAAGCCTAATATATTGGGTGTAGAAAGTCGTGTAGAACAAGTACTGGCAAACTTGCTGGATAATTCAATTTCGTTTAGTCCTCCGAATAGCGAAATAAAGGTTTTGGTAAAATCTGAGGACAAAAAAGTTAATCTTGCAGTTGAAGATCAAGGTTCAGGATTTAATGAAAAAGATATAGGTAAAATTTTTAATCGATTTTATAGTAACCGACCCGAAAAATTCGGAGAACATACAGGTCTTGGGTTAAATATTGTTAAGAACATTATTGAATTACATGGTGGTACTATAAATGCATTAAATAGTACTAAGGGTACAGGCGCTAGAATTAATATAAATTTTCCCGAATATTCAGTTTGAATATTTAAGTTAGTTGATTAAAAAGAATTAAATTGTTAGAAAATCCGATCTATGAATCAAGATTTTAAAGTTAAAGATATAAAACAGGCTGATTTTGGTAGAAAAGAGATTTCAATTGCAGAAACAGAAATGCCTGGATTAATGGCATTACGGAAAGAGTACAAAGGGAAAAAACCCCTTAAAGGAGCAAAAATTTTGGGGTGCCTGCATATGACAATACAAACTGCGGTTTTAATTGAAACACTTGTTGAATTGGGTGCAGAAGTAAGGTGGTCTTCCTGTAATATTTTTTCAACACAAGACCATGCAGCTGCCGCAATTGCTGAACAGGGTATACCGGTATATGCATGGAAAGGAGAAACTGAAAAAGAATATATTTGGTGTATTAAGCAAACTATAGAAGCCAAGAAAGATTGGAAACCAAATATGCTTTTGGATGATGGAGGAGATCTTACTGCTTTAATGCATAAAGAATATTCTGAACTTCTTAAAGATGTCAAGGGATTATCAGAAGAAACTACCACAGGAATAAAAGCACTCGAAAAAATGGAAGCAGAAAAAACTTTGTTGATTCCAGCAATTAACGTGAATGATTCGGTAACAAAATCAAAATTTGATAATTTATATGGATGTCGGGAGAGTTTAATTGATGGAATTAAAAGAGCAACAGATGTCATGATTTCTGGAAAAACAGCAATAGTTGCAGGTTATGGAAATGTAGGTAAAGGAAGCGCAGCTTCCCTCAAACAAAACGGCGCACGTGTTATGATTACAGAAACTGACCCCATATGCGCACTACAAGCTTCGATGGAAGGATTTGAAGTTGTACTAATGGACGATGCTATAGGATTAGCTGATATTGTTGTTACGGCCACCGGAAATAAGGATGTGGTTACTGCGGACCATATGAGGAAAATGAAAGATAGATCTATTCTTTGCAATATTGGTCATTTTGATAATGAAATTCAGGTGGATGCTTTAAGAAATTATAAATGGACAGAAATTAAACCTCAAGTTCATGAAATTGAATTTCCAGATAAAAAAAGAATTTTATTATTGGCAGAAGGCAGGCTGGTAAATCTTGGATGTGCTACGGGACATCCGAGTTTTGTTATGAGCGCTTCATTTACCAACCAAGTAATAGCCCAAATAGAGCTTTGGAATAATTATGAAAAATATCAAAAAAAGGTTTATGTTTTACCAAAACATTTAGATGAAAAAGTTGCCACTCTCCATTTAAGCAAGGTAGGAGCAAAACTAACAAAATTATCAAAGGAACAGGCAGAATATATTAGCGTTGACGTTAAAGGTCCATTTAAAACGGATATTTATCGCTACTAGTTAGTAGCTAGATGAAATTAAATTCACTAGAAGATACTTTTAATTTATCAAAAAAAATAGGAAAATTATTATCCAATGGAGACATGATTTTTCTTTATGGAGAAATAGGAGTTGGAAAAACAACTTTTGTTAGAGGTTTGATTAATAATTTAGAAGTTGAAAAAGGAATAGACGAAAGTCAAATATTAAGTCCAACTTTTAATATTGTCTTTGATTACAAGATTAAAAATCTAACAATAATGCATTACGATCTTTACCGTTTAAAAAATAGTAAAGATGTAAATGAATTAGGAATATTTGCTGAAATCAATGATCATATAACCTTAATTGAGTGGCCTGAATTAATTGAAAAAAAACCAGATAGCCGTATTGAAATTTTTTTTGGTTATTTGGATGAAGACTTTGAGAAGAGAAATCTTAAAATCAAAGGTTATGGTAAATGGAGCAATTATGACTTTAAAAAAATTTAAATTGTCGTCCATATCTGGTGATGCATCATTTAGACAGTATTATAGAAAATTTAACACTAAAAAAAACCTAAGTTCACTTATTGTAATTTCAAAAAAAGAAAAAAAAAGAAATTTATTAGTCTATACTGCCATTAATCAATTTTTATTGGATCGTAATATTAGAGCTCCACGACTATTGGCAGAAAATTACAAAAAAGGTTTTATCGAAATAGAAGATTTTGGAAATATCACAATCCACAATATTCTAAAAAAAAGTAAAAAAAAATTTCATATTTATAAAAAAACTGTTGATCTTTTAATTAGATTACAAAAAATTAAATCAAGGATAATTAAAAATTTTTATGGAAAATCTTATAAATTGGAAAATTATTCTGTAAAAAATTTGCACAAGGAATCAGATTTGTTTTTTGATTGGTATTTACCGTTAATTATGAAAAAAAATAAGGCTCTAAAAATAAAAAAAGTTTTAAAAAAGGAATTACAAATACTTTATAAAAAATTAAAGTTCAAAGATAAAATATTTGTGCATCGCGACTTTCATGTTTCGAATTTAATGAAAATTAATTCTAGAATTGGAGTAATCGATTCTCAAGATGCAATTATTGGAAATCCTACCTACGATTTAGCATCACTTATTGATGATGTAAGAATAGAAACTTCTAATCAATTGAAAAAAAATATTTTTAACTATTATTTAAATAAATGTCCCAAAATATATAGAAGAAAAAAAAATGAATTTATTCATGATTTTAATATTTTATCTGTGCAAAGGAATCTTAAAATAATTGGAATTTTTTCAAGACTTTTTAAAAGAGACAAAAAAAAGCAGTATTTGAAATTAATTCCTTATACTTGGAAGTTATTAGAAATAAGATCAAAGGACAAAATGTTTAGTAAAATTAATACTATTTTAAATAAGTTTATTCCTTCAAAAACTAGAGCAAAAAATAAATTTTATGCAAATTAAAAAGGCTATTATTTTATCGGCTGGATATGGGAAGAGATTAAATCCATTAACTCTATCCAAACCAAAACCTCTTCTTGAAATAAATAATAAAACTTTATTGGAAAATACAATTTATCTTTTAGAAAAATTTGGAATTGAGGAAATTATGATTAATACGCACTACCTTTCAGATCAAATCAGCACATTCATCGATAATAAAAAATTTAGTTCAAAAATCTTTCTTATAAAAGAATATGAACGAATTTTGGATACTGGTGGAGGAGTATTAAATGCGGCAAAAAAATTTAATAAAGATCCTTTTTTTGTTTTTAATCCTGATACTATTTGGTCCCAATCTTATCTAGAGGACTTTAAGTGTATGGAGGAACAATATTTTAGCAGTAATTACAAAAGCATTTTATTAGTTGTCGACAAAACAAAGAGTTTTGACAAAACTATGAGTGGAGACTTCAATTTAAAAAAAAACATTATTGATAGAGAAGGTAATGAAAAAAAATATATTTATACAGGTTCTCAAATATTAAATAATTCTGTGTTTAAAAATAAAAAAATCGAGCCATTTTCAATGAACTTAATTTGGAATATTTTGATGAAAAATAAACAGTTGTTGGGCGTTGAAAGCAAGCAAGAGTTTTTACACGTAACTAATATAAAAACCTATAAAGAATTAATTGAGAAAAGATTTTAAAATTTAACCAATAAATCTCTTGATCTACTACTATCAAGATAATAGCTATCATCAATTTTTAAATTTTCATTGAACTTAACAAAAAGAGGATTTCCGGTTGGTATTTCTAATTTTGAAATGTTTATATTTGAAATATTAAATAATTTTTTGCAGAGCGCCCTTATTGAATTACCATGAGCTGAAATTAGTATATTTTTTTTATTTTGGATCAATGGTTCAATATTCTTAAGATAGAAAGGAATTACCCTTTCATAGGTATTTTTTAAAGATTCAGTATCAGGAATTTTATCTTTAGGAATGTTTTTGTAAATTTCCATATTTAAAGGATGATATGGATTTTTTTTATCTAACGGTGCAGGAGATATATCCCAAGATCTTCTAAAAATATGGATTTTTTTTTCCCCATAGACTTTTTTCATTTCATTTTTATTCAATCCCGTTAATTCTCCATAATGTCTTTCATTTAATTCCCACGCTTTAATGATTTGATTTGGCTTATCACTAAGAGTGTTTAAAATTAAGTTTAGAGTATCAATTGCTCTTTTTTGATAAGAACAAAAAAATTTATTAATTATTAAATCCTTTTTTTTTATTAATTCACCGGCCTTACAAGCTTCTAGCTTTCCTTGTTCTGATAATTCTATATCAACCCAACCTGTAAATCTTTTTTCGAGATTCCAAACGCTCTGTCCATGCCTTACTAAAATTAAATGATTCATTTGCAATAATTAGTCTAAATATAGTATAAACAAAATATATTATGAAGAATATTAAATTTTTTTATATTACAACTTCTAATAAAAAAGAAGCAGAACGAATAGCCAAAAAACTCTTAAATAAGAAATTGATTGCCTGTGCGAATATTATTAGTAACGTGAATTCCTATTTTGTTTGGAAAAACAAAGTTCGGAATTCAAAAGAAATAATTATTTGTGGCAAGACAACCTCAAAAAATCAAAAAAAAATTATTCAAATTGTAAAAAGTTTACATTCATATTCTGTGCCATGTATAATTTTTTTTGACATTAAAGGTGGCAACAAGGATTTTTTAAAATGGATAAAGCGGTCGGTTACTTAAGAATATTATTTCATATTTTAATTTTGATATTAATTATTCTTTCGCTATATCCAGGAAGTATTATAGGTTTTCTGTTTTATGGAGATTTTAAACAGCAACCTCAGATTACAAAAGATTTTTCATATATTTCCTCTCAACATCTTTATGCTTATCTTCTTGTTTCTGCGCTTGGTTTTTTTTTTTACTTAAGAGATGAAAAATTTAATTTAGTTGTTATATATTTATTTTTTTTATCAATCATATTAGAAGTTGCACACTTTGTAATTTCTGTAAGATCTTTTCAAATAGAAGATCTTACTGGCAATATTTTAGGTGTATTAATTGTCTATATAATAGTATTAATTTATAAATTTTGAAGAAGGTAAATGAGCAAATTTGATGAAAGAGAGAAAGGTTTTGAGAAAAAGTTCATCAGAGATGAAGAACTTCAGTTTAAAGTTAATGCAAAAAGAAATAAGTACCTAGGGGAATGGGCAGCAGAAAAGTTGGGTAAATCGGACGTTGATAAAGAAGCATATGTTCAAGAAGTTATTAAATCTGACTTTGCCGAACCAGGAGATGAAGATGTGTTTAGGAAAATTCAAGGTGATTTTAAAAAGGCATCGATAGGTATACCTGATTCAGAAATAAGAGAACAAATGAGTTCTTTGCTAGAATGTGCAAAAAAAGATTTATTATAAAATTTTAATTTTTTATATTATTTTTTTTTTTCAACAAAATAGTTTTGCCGCAATTTTTGAGGGAATTCCAAGAATTATTGATGGAGATTCATTGGAAATTAATAATAATAAAATTAGATTATTTGGCATAGATGCACCGGAAAAAAAGCAAATTTGTAAAAAACCGCACCTAATTATTTCTTTTTTAAATTTTCAAAGAAATTATGAATGCGGATTAATGGTTACAAATCAACTAAAGAAATTTATTAATAATAGAACAATTAAATGTATCTCAGAAGGCAAAGATCGATATAATAGATATTTATCTATTTGTTACTTAAAAAATAAAGATATTAATTCTTGGCTTGTGAAAAATGGTTATGCTATTGCCTACAGAAGATACTCAAAAAAATATGTTCTAGAGGAACAACATGCTGAAAAAAATAAATTAGGAATTTGGCAAGGAACATTTCAAAATCCCGAAGAGTGGAGGAAAAAAAATTAATTACTATTTATTGTTAAGATATTTTTATGTAAGTTAATCTCGTGATTCGCTTAATCCAAAAATATTTTATCAATTTTTTTGTTTTAGTTGTTTTATCATCTTGTTCTTCGGTACCTGTAAATACAAAAAATAGTTGCGATATTTTTTCTGAAAAATATTTTTGGTATAAACATGCAAAAAAAACAGAGAAGAAATGGGGTGCTCCTATTCATATTCAGTTGGCATTCATAAAAAAAGAATCCAATTTTGATTGGTTAGCAAAACCTGAACGATTAAAATTATTTAAAATAATTCCCTATAAAAGAAAATCCAGTTCCTTTGGTTATTCTCAAGCTGTAAAGGGAACTTGGGATCAGTATAAAAAGGAGACGAGCAATCGCTTAGCAACCAGAGCAAGATTCAAAGATAGTGTTGATTTCATTGGGTGGTATATTGATAAAACAGAGAAACTCCTAAAAATTCCAAAAAGCGATGCTTACCGACAATATATTGCTTACCATGAAGGTTGGGGCAATTATAAAAATTACAAAAAAAATAAAAAAGTAATTCTTTTTGCAAAAAAAGTTAAGGAACAAGCTAGTCAATACCGAAAACAGCTATCTAAATGTCAAAAAAGATTGAATAGAAACAAATATATTATTTTTTAAGTTGTTTACTTAGCTCAAGGTCAACAGCATCAATCCTTTTAGTATTTTTTGTAAGCAAGATGTACATGGTTGGGGTTACATACAGTGTAAAAAAGGTAGAAATTAACATACCTCCAAAAATCGTGGCTCCAACGGCCATACGTGATCCTTCACCTGCACCGGGACCGATATTTCCTACAATCAATGGCACCATTGCTATCATTGTACTTAAACTAGTCATAATTATTGCACGAAATCTAAGCCGGCAAGCCTCAAGTACAGCACTTTGAATATTTTTCCCGGCTCTTCTCAGTTGATTTGCCCAGTCCACAATCAAAATCGAGTTTTTTGTAGATATTCCAATTAGTATTACCAGTGCAATCTGTGAAAATATATTAATCGAATTGTTGAACAATAATAAAAAAATAATTCCTCCAAGAACACTTAGGGGAACCGTCAACATAATAACCGCAGGATGTATAAAGCTGTTAAACATAGCACACATCACTAGATAGGCTGTTAGCAAGGCTAAAGCAAAAATAATAAACATTTCATTGCTTGCTTCCTGCAGTTCTTCAGATTTTCCTTTCCATTCAATTCCTGCTTTTGGAATATTTTCTCTAACAGTTTTCTTAAGAAAAACTATGGCTTCACTAAGTGTATAATCTCCTACTAATCGTGCGGAAATTGTAACGGCTCTTTGTCTGTTATATCTTGCTAAAATTTTTGCTGATCCTTCTTCTTTGAATTCAACAAGATTAGCTAGAGATATGAGTTTGCCTGTATCATCAGATCTTACAAAAATTTTGCCTAAACTATCATTATTTTTTCTGTTTTTTATATCTGCTTGAAGAATAATAGGATATTCCTTACCGAGCTGATTATATTTCGTTACTGTTTTGCCGCCATAAAGCATTTCTACCGTCTTTCCTATGGATTGTGTAGATACGCCCAAATCGGTGGCTTTTTTTTGGTTTATTGTAAGTTTTATTTCAGGTTTATTTCGCGAATAGTCTGATTCAATTGCGGCCAAATTTTTATTTTTTCTTAACTCTCTCATTATTATTTGTTGCCATCTTTCAAGTTCTTCGTAACTTTTACCTAAAAGTACCATTTGAACCGGTTTGTTAAAACTTGATACTCTGATAGATTGTGGAGAAATTGGAAAGGCAAGAGTTTGCGGTACAGACATAATTTTTCCCATCGCTTTTCTCATAATTATTTTTGCACTTTGATCTCTCTCTTTCCAATCATCTAGTGCTGCAATAATTATGAAACTATTATAAGATTTACTTGCTCTTCCAAAACCAGGCACCATCATCACAATTCTTTTATAAGATTCATCCTCTTTTTTAATCAATGGAATCAATTTTTTTTCGATTTTCTCTGCTTTATCAGCCGTGTATTGAAATGAGCTTCCTTCGTCCGTTTTTCCAATAACAAGATAAACTCCCCGATCTTCCATTGGAATCAATTCTTTAGATGTAAACTTGTAAAGCACAGCAGATGAAGCAAACACCATGAGTATAAATATTATTACAGTTTTGTTTTTATTGATCCAATAGTTCAGCGTTTCCGCGTAAAATTTTGAAAATGATTTAAACAATTTTTCAAATTTTAAAACTATTTTAGTTTTTTGCATATTTTTGCTTAAAAATTTACTTCCAAGCATAGGTGAAAGAGTAAGTGCTACAAACGAAGATACGATTATAGCGAAAGATAATGTAATTGCGGTCTCACGAAACAAAACTCCAGAAATACCCTTAATAAAGACTAAAGGAATAAAAACTGCCACAAGAATTAAAGTAGTGGCAATGATTGCAAAGGTTATTTGTCTTGAACCCAAAGTTGCAGCAACTAGTGAAGTTTCCCCATTTTCTTCTATACGACGATAGATAGCATCAGTCATGATGACACTGTCATCGGTGATTATTCCGATGGCAAGTATAAAACTTAAAAGTACAAAAATATTTATTGATAGACCAAATAGATAAATGCCAAGGAATGATGCAATTAGACTAACAGGGAGCGCTACCGCCGGAACAACAACAGCTTTTAAATTGCCTAAAAACAGATAAATAATTAAAACAACTAATATAAAGGCAATAAACAACGTTTTATATACTTCCCAAATTGCTGTGTTGATATATGTCGCTCGATTAAAAGCAACTCCTATCTTTAATCCACCAGGTAAGGTTTTTTGAACTTCCCCAACCCTTTTTTTAACTCTTTTAGATAGCTCTACAGTAGACGCTCCACTGCGTGCATAAATTCCTATACCTACTACCTTCTCATTAAATCCATCTGTGCTTTGTGCTTTAAAAAGCGTTTTTTGTGATACAGGACCAAATTCTAATCGGGCTATATTTTCCAATCGAATGACACTGTTTTTTATTTTTTTAACAGGCAATTGTTTAATAGTATTTATATCTTTATAGGCCTTATCTAAGTTGATTGTTAAATCAATATTATTTGCTTCCAATGTTCCAGCCGGCAAACTAATGTTTTCTTTTTTCAATGCCTGTTCTACTTCCTGAATGGTAAGGTCATTTGCTGCAAGCTTTATTGGATCAATCCAAACACGTATGCTTAGTTCACGTATGCCTCCAACCATAATTCTTCCGACGTCCCGAATACTTGAAAAGCTGTCAACGAGATATCGTTCAGCATAATCTCCAAGCTCCAAGTCACTCCACGTTGTTGATGATAAAGAAATCCACATGGTAGTAGTAAATCCTGCAGCTTGTTTTAAAATTTCTGGAGCTTTTGCATCTTCAGGCAAGTTGTCGGTAATACGACTTACACGATCACGGACATCATTAGCAGCTGAGTCTAAATTTATATCAGTTTCAAATTCAATTCGGATAGTACTACGTCCGTTTTCTGAAGTAGAATCGATACTTCTGATTCCCTCCGCTCCACCCACCACATCTTCTATAACTTGAGTGATTTCCTGATCTATAATAGGTGCTGACGCAGATTGATAATCAACTTGTATCTGAACGACAGGGGGCTGAAGTCCCGATGGCAGTTCCCTTACCGGAAGTTTCCAGAAAACAAATAAGCCGAACAATACCAACATCAGTGAAAAAACTGCTGATACCACAGGTCTTCGAATACTTAGATCGGTTATGAACATGGTTTATTTAGTTGAAGTTTTCACTTAGGTTTAATTATGGGTTTTATTTTGATACGAGGTCTAACCTTTGTGAGACCTTCTGCCACCACTTTGTTTCCATTGACTAACCCTGAAAGTAGTTCAATTTTACCCTTATTTCGGCTTCCTGTTGTAACTTCAATTTTTTGAACCGTATTGTTTTCTAAAACCTTGTAGACAAATTTTTTATCCCCTTCATAAATGACGCCTGTGTCAGGAATACTTAAAGAATCTCTTTCGTTATATTTAATTTGAATTTCTAAAAAGGAACCTGGAATAAGTTCTGAATTTTTATTTTCTATTTTTACTCTTGTTAGTATGCTTCTTGTTTGTGCATCAATACGACTTGCGATAGATTCTATATTTCCCCTATAAATTTTATTTTTGTAGGCAGCAAATTTTGCCTCAATGGACAAACCTTTTTTTATGATACCTGCATAAACTTCTGGAATTTTTAAATCGGAAAAAATTATGGAAGTATCATCTAAAGTTAAAATTATAGAGTTTCCTGAACCTAAGGTACTTTCAGAAATACCTCTTTTTCCCAACATTCCAGAAAAGGGCGCAATTACATTTCCTGTTTTTAATTTAGCAATTATATCTCCTTTTTTTACTTTTTGATCAAAATTTATGGACTCTAATAATTCGGTTTTTTTTATTCTAAACGAAGTTGTTTTATTCGATAGTGCTGTGCCATAGGTTTCTAGTTTTTGATAAAAATTTTCATTCTTTACTATTGCGACAATTACTGCAGGAGGTGGTCTTTTGCCGAATTTTTTTTGGAAGTGAATCTTCATTGCATAACGTCCTCCAATCACTGCTGCTATAATTATAAAAAATATAATTATTATCGTTGTTATTTTTGTTGATCTTTTCATTTATTTAATTTTACCATATTCGCTCCATGATCCATCGTAAATAATAGGTGAATAATTATCATTTACTAAACGGAATGCTAGAGATAAAACTGTTGCAGTAACACCAGAGCCGCAGGTAAATATTGGATTTTTTGATTCATCAACACCAGCTTTTTCAAAAATTTTAATCAAATTTTCTTTACTTTTAAAAGTATTATCTGTTTTATTTATACACTCAACAAAAGGAAGATTTTTAGATTTTTCTATGTGGCCGTTTCTTAAGCCTGGTCTAGGCTCGGGCTCCAATCCTTCAAAACGCTTTTTATTTCTTGCGTCTATGACTTCAAATTTTTGATCTGCAATGTTTTTGTTAATATCGTCTATATTTTTAACTAAATTTTTTTGTTCATTAACGATATAATTGCTTTTCTTAGGTAGTTCATTCGTTTTCGAAATACTTTTATTATCCAACTTCCATTTTTTTAATCCGCCATTAAGAACTGCTAATTTTATTGGATCATGTCCGAAATAAAAAAAAGTAAACCAACATCTGCAGGCAGAAAATACGTCAGAATTATCGTAAAAAATAATTTTATCTTCGTTAGTAATTCCAAAATTTGAAATTACTTCTTGAAAATAAGAAGACTTTGGAAGCATGTGGGGTAGATCGGTATTAGGCTCAGAGTTTTTATCTAAGTCAAAGAAAAGGGCGCCCGGAATATGTCCTTTTAAATATTCTTCATAACCATCTTTTTCAGTTGATGGCATGTGCCACGTGCAATCTATAATTTTTACTTTACTTAAATTTTTGTCAAGCCAATGAGTGGAAACTAATGTCATTAACGATTTCTTTTTTGAAAATATTTTTGATGAAATTCTTCTGCTTTACAATAATTCTTTTCTTTAGATATTTTCGTGACCACCATTCCTTTGAATTTTTTATTCTGTTCGTTGAAAATTTTTTCTGCCACTTTTTTTTGATCTTCTGAAGTATAGAATATTTCGCTTCTATAATTGGTTCCAATATTTAAGCCTTGACCATTAAGTTGTGTTGCATCATGAAAATCATAAAAAAATCTCATTATATCTTCATAGGAAATTGTGTTTTCATCGTATTCAAGTTTGACTACTTCAGCATGGTTAGTGAAACCACTACATACTTCTTCATAAGTGACATTAGGGCTGTTGCCTCCACAGTAGCCTACTTCGGATGAGGCTATTCCTTTTATTTTATGAAACTTCTCTTCCGGTCCCCAAAAACAACCAAGAGCTAGAATAGCTTTTTGCATAATTTTTTTATATTTAGAGAATAAAATATAAATTAATATAATAAAATGAGCAAAAACATTTTGGGTGCATTATGTATGGTGGTAAGCGTTACTTTTTTTGCTTTGATGGATGTATTGGTTAAGGTTACGCATGATTATGCTGTTGGTGAAATACTTTTCTTTCGCGCATTATTCGGCTTTATTCCAATTTTTTTTTTAATTCCTAAAAAGCGTTTAAAAGATTTTTATAAAACTCAAAGATGGGGTCTTCATTTTTTTAGATCATTGTTTGGTGCTAGTGCAATGGCAGCTATATTTATAGCTTTAAGAAATTTACAATTAGCCGAGGTTACCGCTATGACTTTTGCTGGTCCAGCATTTGTAACACTACTGAGTATTTTCTTTTTAAATGAAAAGGTTAGAGCAAAACGCTGGATTGCTGTAGGCTTGGGATTTATGGGAGTTTTGTTTATTAGCAAACCAGGATTTGAAACTATGAATTATTATTACATATTTCCAATTATTTTTTGCATAGGATTTGCTGCGGTTTGCATTTTTATTCGCAAACTTACTCTCTATGGAGAAAATGTATGGTTGATCGCATTTTATTTCACATTAACTTCTGGATTATTTGGACTTGCAACGTTTCCCTTTGGAGGATGGTTAATGCCCTCAATGAACGATTTTATATTATTGGTATTAATTGGCATTTTTGGTTCCGTAGCAAACCTTCTTCTAACGCAGTCTTATAAATTAGCAGAGGTTAGCCTGACCACTCCTTTAAAATATCTATCACTTGTATTTGCTATCGTGTTTGGATTTTTTATTTTTCAAGAAATTCCATCAACATGGACAATATTTGGGGCATTATTAATAGTTATTTCTTCTCTTATAATTTTTACAAGAGAACATGCGCTTAAAAAATCGGTAATTATGCCAAGGCAACAATGAGCAAACCCCCAGTTTATTGGTATAAAGCAAAAAAAATATTATCAAGAAGGGATCCAGTATTAAAAAAAATAATAAAAAAATTTAATAAAGGTTTTTTGACCACCAGAGATGATCCATTTTTTTCATTGTGTCGAACAATTGTAGGACAGCAAATTTCTACAAAAGCAGCTGATTCAATTTGGTTAAAATTTGAAAAAAAAAGCAAGAAACGCATTAGACCTCATATAATACTGAAATTGCCCTCAAGATCTTTAAAAAAAGTAGGTCTATCTCGTCAAAAAATTAGTTACTTAAAAAATATAGCCAAGAGTTTTAAAAATAAATCTTTTGAAATTGAAAAACTTAAAAAAATGAGTGATGAAGAATCAATAAATTATATAACAAAATTGAGAGGACTAGGAGTTTGGAGTGCCCAGATGTTTTTAATGTTTAATTTGAATAGACCAGACATATTCCCGACCACAGATATTGGACTTCTTAAATCTATATCAAAAAATTATAAAGTTTCTTATCCACCCAGCAAAAGATTTCTAAACAAAATTTCCAAACTTCATTTTGGCCATAGAACTATTTTTACCTGGTATATGTGGAGATCAATAGATTCTAGTGAGGTTGAATATTAATATTTTCAAATTTAATCCAACCAGAATTTATATTTTTCAATATTTTTTTGAACATATTTGGGTAAGAGTTTTAAATCTATTGTCGTCAATTTTTGTCCCTTATCAAATTTGGATACACGTTGATCCACTTTAAGGTCATAAATAGTTTTTTTTTCCTTAATAATATTATCAATTTTTTCAACGCTTAAAGGCTTAATATCAAACTCTCTATGATGTAAATACGATTTAAGTTTTTCTTCTAACGCCTTTGCATTTTTTATGTTGGTAAAATGCCATCCTCCATCATTTACAAAATAAATATTTTGATATTTTATTTTTGAAAACAAGGCATCTATTCGCCAAAAAGGATAAGTTCTATCTTTAATATTTCTTAACCACTGAGGAGAAATTAAATCTTTTTTTTTGCAAACCTTGGTACCAACCCAATCAAAGGAATCCATACACAAATTTAGCTTGTAATAAAATATTTTTTGTTGAAAAAAAATTAACTTACTTTTTATTTTTTTTAGATCCAACTTTTCAAGATTTGGAATTTCGTCAGCATCAGATACCATGATGAAATCTTCAGGATCTGCTTCCTTGAGACCTGCAACAATATAATTTCTATGATAATTTTCTCTTTTAATAGCATTAAAAATATATTTGTGAGATTTTAAATTCTCATCATCTTTGTCATTTACAACATCTATTCCACCAGGTTCATGGTCTAAAACAAAGTAACTTATTTTATTTTTAAATTGATTAAATTTATTAATATCAAATAATAAATTTCTTTTTTTACCGCTGTGGGTAAACTTACTTTCAACAATTATAAATTTATCGACGTAGGGATCTAAACAATTGAGACGAATATCAACAACTGTATCTTCGTCATAGTACATAAAACAATCATAAACTTTCATAGGTTAAATTATTTTATATTTATTTTATTTAAACGTAAATTAGCAATCTTACATACTTGTGAGATTGCTTCTTTAAATTCATCATCAGCACTATTGAGAATTCTTTTTTTAAATTTATTTAAAATTTCTGTCTTGTTTTTACCTTCAACAGCAAGAATAAAAGGGAAACCAAATTTTTTTTTATACTCATTATTCAAATTTTTAAATTCTCTAAATTCTTTTTCTGAACATTGATCCAGTCCCGCCCTGTTTTGTTCATTACGAGAATCTATATTAAGCAAACTAATCTTTGTTTTATCAGCTAAATCGGGATGTGCTCTGATAATTTTCAACTGATTTTTTTTACTAGTGGTCCTAAAAATTTCCAATATTTTCGAACACAAATCTTCAAAACTATTAAAAGGTTTTTGATTATATAATTTTTCTGCAATCCATTTGGTTTTTTCAAAAATATTAGCGAAAATTTCGTTAAATCTAATTTGTGACAAATTATTAATTTTATTGATCAAAATCATTTAGTTAATTATTGTACAATATATACATATCTTATGACAAAATTAACTACGCATGTTTTAGATACTTACACTGGAAGACCAGCCGGAGGCGTTAAAGTTGAGGTTTATTATATTTCAAATAAACGAAATAAACTAAATAGTATTTTGCTAAATAATAATGGACGAGCAGACGAATCTTTAGTTGAGGGAAATAATTTCAAAGAAGGGAAATACGAACTTGTATTTTTTGTAGGTGACTATTTTAAAAAAATAACCAACTTACCAAAAACTCCATTTTTGGGTGAAGTAATTATTAAATTTGGAGTATCTAATCCAAAAGAACATTACCATGTTCCTTTGCTAGTTTCTCCTTGGAGCTATTCGACTTATAGAGGAAGTTAAATGACTTCCGGTACCATTAGGTTTATTCACAAAAATAAAGTTTTATCAATTCATAATCCAGATCCCAACGAAACCATACTTAATTTTGTAAGAGCTAAGCTAGGAAAAACTGGAACCAAGGAAGGTTGTGCGGAAGGAGGCTGTGGAGCATGCACAATAGTATTAGGTGAGTTAAAAAAAAGCAAAATCATTTATAAGGCAATCAATGCTTGCATTGCATTTGTTCCAACATTAGCTGGTAAGCAGCTTATACTTGTGGAAGATTTAGTTTCTGGCGACGGTTCTTTGCACCCAATACAAAAGGCAATGATTGATTATCATGGTTCACAATGCGGCTTCTGCACACCAGGGTTTGTAATGTCTTTGTTTGCAATGTACAAGAATTATTCTTTTTATAAAGATGATATTATTAGAGATTCAATTTCTGGAAATTTATGTAGATGCACAGGTTATCGACCCATAATAGATGCTGCTAAAAGTTTAAATAAAATCAGTAAATTTGATTTTTTTAAAAGAAACCAGCAATTATCCATTTCTCTTTTAAAAAAAATAAAACTGAAAAGCATTGTTATATCGAATAAAAATAGAAAATATTTTGCACCCAAAAATGTGAATGAGCTAAAAAAAATTCTTAAACAATATCCAAATTCTAAATTATTAAGCGGAGGAACCGATGTTTCTTTAGTTGTTACTAAAGAAAGAAAAGATCTAGATTCTTTAATTTATATGAATTCAATTGATGAATTAAATTATATCAAAAAAAATAAAAATTACATTGAAGTTGGGGCAACAACGCCTTTAATAGATTTTGAATTATTTATAAAAAAATATTTTCCTGATTTTGCACAAATACTTAAAAGATATGGCTCTACTCAAATTAGAAATATCTGCACAATTGCAGGCAATATAGCAACGGCAAGCCCTATTGGTGACACTCTTCCATTATTGTTGTCACTTGATTCACAAATAATTATTAAAGATAAAGATAAAACTAAAATTTTACCTCTAAATGGGTTTTTTATAAACTATCGTAAAACAAAGCTTAAAAAAGGACAATTTATCCATTCAATAAGAATTCCTTTACTATTAAAAAGTATTTTTAAAGCTTATAAAATTTCAAAGAGAATTGATGATGACATCTCATCAGTTTGTGCTTCTTTTAATGTTGAACTAAAAAATAATAAAGTAAAAAAAATAAGAGTTGCCTATGGCGGAATGGCAAATATTCCAAAAAGGGCTATTTATTGTGAAAAAATACTCCTTAATTCTTCTCTGTCAGATAACATAATCAATAAAGCTAAGAAATCCCTAGAAAAAGATTTCAAGCCTATTACGGATGTTAGAGCCAGTCAAAAATATCGTATGGAAGTAGCAAAAAATTTGCTGGAGAAATGTTTTCTGGAAATCAAGCAAAAAAAATTAATAAGAATAAATACTTAAAATGAAAGTCGATTCTTTTGTCATGGAAAATAGACCACACGAGAGCGCGGCTAAACATGTCAGCGGATATGCTAATTATATAGATGATATTGTTGAACCAGAGGGCACATTATATGGTGCCATTGGATATAGTAAAAAAGCACATGCAATCATAAAAAAATTAGATTTAAGAGATGTATGGAAGAGTGAAGGTGTAGTTTCTGTTGTGACCTCATCAGATATTCCAGGACGTAACGATATAGGCGCTGTTTATGATGGTGATCCAATTTTTCCAAAAAAGGTTGAATATTTTGGTCAGCCACTATTTGCTGTAGCGGCAACCTCAACTGAACTTGCAAGAAAAGCTCTTCAAAAGGTTAAAATAACCTACAAAAATTTAAAACCGGTTATCGACATAAAAGAAGCACTAAGAAAAAAACTTTATGTTTTAAAAGGAAGAAAAATAAAAAGAGGAGATCCATTAAAAAAAATTAGTAAAGCAAAAAATTATTTAAAAAATTCTTTTTCACTGGGAAGTCAAGAACATTTTTATCTTGAAGGTCAAATTGCATTTGTTATTCCACAAGAAGATAGTGATTTTAAAATTTTTTCTAGTACTCAGCATCCAAGTGAAACACAGCAAATTATAGCAAAGATGCTTAATCAAAAAAATAACACTATTAATGTTGAAGTAAGAAGAATAGGGGGTGGATTTGGAGGCAAAGAAACTCAAAGTTTAATTTTTGCAGCAATATGTACTCTTTTATCAAAAAAAACAAAACTTCCAGTTAAGCTTAGAATGGATCGTGATGATGACATTATAATAACTGGTAAACGTCACGATTTTTACTCTGATTATGAGGTGGGTTTTAATGATAAAGGAGTTGTTGAAGGTGTGAGAATAAAACTTGCATCAAGATGCGGAATTTCACCTGACTTATCCGAAGCAATTAATTCTAGGGCCTTGTTGCATATTGATAGCGCGTATTATCTTTCGGATGTTTCTGTTGAGAACTATCTTTGTAAGACAAATACATCTTCTGCTACTGCTTTCAGGGGGTTTGGTGGAAATCAAGGAATGATGATCATCGAAAACATTGTAGATAATGTTGCAAGATATTTGAAAAAAGACCCGGCAAAAATAAGAAAAGTAAATTTTTATCAAAAAAATAAAAAAAATATCACTCATTATGGCATGAAAATCGAGGACAATGTTATCAATGAAATTTATAGTAAGTTAATTAAATCTTCGAATTACAAAAATAGAAGGCTAAATATTAAAAAATTTAACTTAAAAAATAAATATTTAAAAAAAGGATTGAGCTTTACACCTGTGAAGTTTGGGATAAGTTTTACTACACGTCATCTAAATCAAGCAGGAGCTTTGGTACATATTTATTGTTCAGATGGAAGTGTTCATGTGTCAACTGGTGCAATTGAAATGGGGCAAGGTACTTACACAAAAATTGCCATGTTAATTTCCAACGAATTAGGCTTGTCTTTTGATAAAATCAAAGTTTTTTCTACTCGTACAGATAAAGTTCCAAATACATCAGCATCAGCAGCGAGCTCAACAACAGATCTTAATGGAGCAGCGGCAATTAATGCTGTAAATAAAATTAAACAAAATTTAGCATTATTCGTAAAACGTAAATACAAGGTAAAAAGCAATAAAGCTATTTACAAAAATGGTATGGTTAAATTTAAAGGTAAAACTTTTTCATTTAAATCATTAATTAAAGATGCTTATCTTAACAGAGTTTCGTTGTCATCTTCTGGGTTTTATTCAACTCCAAAAATACATTTTGATAGTAAAACTTTTCTTGGGAGGCCTTTTCTCTACTTTGCTTACGGTGCAGCAGTTTCTGAAGTACTAATTGACACTTTAACTGGTGAAAATAAAATTTTACGTGTAGATATACTCCACGATCAAGGCAGAGCAATTAATCCTGCAATTGAAAAAGGTCAGATCGAAGGAGGATTTGTGCAGGGAGCGGGTTGGTTAACAATGGAAGAAGTGAATTGGAAATCAAATGGAGAGTTAACTACTCATTCGCCTTCCACTTATAAAATACCAGCTGTAAATGATACGCCAGAAAAATTTAATGTAAAAATATTTAAAAATTTAAATAAAGAAAACGTAGTAAATAAATCAAAAACAACTGGTGAACCACCTTTGATGCTGGGAATGTCAGTATTTTTTGCAATTAAAGATGCCATTGCTTCAGTAGTTAACTACAAAATCATTCCAAATTTCAATGCTCCAGCTACTCCTGAAGCAATTTTATTAAGCATAAATGACATAAAGAAAAAATTATGAAAAATGAATTTATGAAAAGAGCTATAGAGCTTTCTATCGAAAGCATCAATAGTGGTGGTGGGCCGTTTGGTTCAGTAATAGTTAAAGATAACAAAATAATTTCAGAAGGGATGAATCGAGTGACAGTGAATAATGATCCCACTGCCCATGGTGAGATTGTAGCCATTAGAGCAGCAACAAAAGTTTTAAATGATTTTAATCTTAAAGGATGTGAACTGTACACATCAACTGAACCATGTCCGATGTGCTATTCGGCAATTTTTTGGTCTCGTATTGATAAAATATATTATGCCAACACAAAAGAAGATGCTCAACGAGTTGATTTTGATGATTCATTAATTTATTCAGAACTTCAACAAAGTATTAATAAAAGAAAAATTCCAATGATCCAATTGATGAGAAAAGAAGCTTTGGTAGCTTTTGAATTATGGGATAAAAAGACAGACAAGGTTGAATATTAATGGAACTAGATATTTCTAAATGGATCCAGATTCTACTCCGATTTGGTCACGTGTTTTTTGCTTTTTTATGGGTGGGCACATCATTTACCTTCAATTTTTTAGATAACAAATTACCAAAAAATCAAAAAGAGGAAAGCATAGAGGCGAGCGGAATATTGCAGCATAGTGGTTATTATTATAATCTTACAAGATTTCACGGAGCGCCCAAGGAAATTCCCAAGAATGTGATTATTTGGAAGTACACGTCGTATCTAACCTTTTTATCGGGGTTAGCTTTATTAATAATGATTTATTACATGAACGCAGGCATTTTAATGGTTGATAAAAGAGTAAATGATATTTCTTCTTTTCTTGCTATAGCAATTTCGTTGCTATCTATAATTTTATCTTGGTTTATTTACCATTTTATCTGTAAATCTAAATTAATAAATTACAAAATTGCGTTTCCAGTATTACAATTAATTATCGGAATTATTATTTCATTTGTTTTAACTAAAATTTATGGTCCACGATTTGCTTTTTTACAAGTGGGTATCATTTTGGGTAGCATAATGACCTTTAATGTGTTTTTTGTTATAGCGCCTAATGGTAGGAAGAACGCATTAAACGAAAAATTTGATTTAAATCTTGCAGTTAAAGCAAAGACAAGATCAGTTCACAATAATATTGTTACACTCCTAGTTTTGTTTATTATGTTAAGTGGACATGCTTCTTTTATCTGGGCTAGCAAATACAACTGGTTGATCCTAGCTTTACTAGCAGTAATTCTTGGATTAATTCAATATTATGTTAATTGGAAGAATAAAAAAGAAAGTAATTAAACCCCTTCAATAATTTGTAAATTTCTCTTAACAGAGCCTTTTAAAATATTAATGGCCTCCCTATACACACTGGAATCATAAGCTTGTTTTGCTAGATCAAAAGAAGGAAATTCAACAATAACAGTTCTAGGTTTGGCGGATCCCTCTAGACAGATATTTTTGCC
>CEPX01173963.1_pt1 | contig 22940 bp, 22 predicted proteins | sample 361361 | NCBI WGS metagenome assembly CEPX01 (sample SAMEA2619974, study PRJEB7988) | marine metagenome | biome: marine biome (ENVO:00000447); feature: mesopelagic zone (ENVO:00000213) & marine oxygen minimum zone (ENVO:01000065); material: "saline water (ENVO:00002010), including plankton...
GGCGACCGAGATCAGGCTCGGCCTGACGCCGTCAGCCAGACCCCGACGGACTCACCCAGGAGGAAGCGATGCAACGGAAACGCATTGACGAGACGATCAGCGACGTGATGCAGCAGATCAAGGCGGGGGTTGACGATGCCCGCAATCGGGGTTGTGATATCCCCGATGACCACATCGAAGTCAACGTCAAGCTCTCGACCGAGGACGGGCGACCGGTCCAGGTATCGCTGCCGCTTGTGCTGACGGAGATCACCGAGTAGTCTTCGCTCGATTGGTCGATCCGACCGATCTAGCGTGTACCTCCCAAACTCGCCCCGCCTCGTGCGGGGCTTTTCTTTCGCCGGTGCCTGTGGTAAGGCGAAGCGAGGGGCATCTGCTATTCAGGAGTCCGACATGGCACGTTCTCCACGCAAACGTCGCTCCCGCGCCGCCGCCGCCGCCGAAGATGCGGCACCTGTCGAGGCCGCTCCCGCTCCCGCTCCCGCATCCGACAGCCCCGCTTGCTACCCTTGCTCGGTTGAAGTCACCGACGGGTTGTTCCGTCTTCTGGGCGCCGACGGCAAGCCGATGGTCGATGACGCCGGGCGGATTCGCGACGGCGGCGGCTACGAGGACGAAGTCAAGGCTAATCGCCGGGCCGAGGCCATCAACGGCGAGCCGATCAAGCGCGAGAGAGAACAGCGGAATGCCGACGCGATCACGTAGCCCGGCACAGGCCCGCCGCTCGGTCCCGAAGTCGGCAGGGCCACACGCCAGGGTTCAGAAAACCGATTCCGGCTTCCGCATCGTCGGGCGCGACGGCCACCCCTTGGCCGACGGCGCGGGGCGGTTGCGTGACACTGGGGGCTATGGGGATCGGGGCAAGGCCGAGCGGCGTGTCGATGCGATGAACCAAGCGGCGGAACGAGATGGCACGTAAGGGGGTCATCACGACAGCCAACAAACGAAACCGGTTTTTGGAGCACTTGGCTGGCTGCGGTAACGTCAGCGAATCGGCCAAGGTTGCGAAGGCCGATCTCTCGAGCCTCTACGGGTGGCGCAACGGCGACCAGGATTTCGCCTATGCCTGGACGCTGGCGCTGGAGGTGGCTGGTGACCTGCTTGAGGCCGAGGCCCGGCGGCGGGCGCTGGGCTACGACGAGGCGGTCTACAACCGGGCGGGGGAGCAGGTTGACACGATCAAGAAGTATTCGGACCGGTTGCTTATCTTCCTGCTGAAGGGCGCGAAGCCGGACAAGTACGGGGATCGGTTCAGCGGCAAGGTGCTCCACGAGCACGACGTTGGCCCCAACTTCATGAGGATTCTGCGGCACATTGAGCTCACAGGTCGCGAAGCTGAAGACGGGGTGGGAACAGGCGTGGTTGAACTCACGTCCGAACCCACTTCTGTTCGTAACTGACGTTCTCGGCGTAACCCCGCGCCCCTGGCAAGAAGAGGCGCTGAAGCGGTTCGCGGTCGAGGACAGGCTCGCCATTCGGTCGGGCCACGGGATCGGCAAGACGGCGTTCCTCTCGTGGTGCATCCTGTGGTTCCTGCTCACCCATTCGCCCTGCAAGATTCCGGTCACCGCCAACTCCGGCGACCAGTTGAGCGATGTGGTCTGGCCGGAACTCGGCCACTGGTTCCGCAAGCTGCCCGAGGCGCTGCAATCGCAACTCGAGCTTCAGTCGGCGCGGCTGTCGCTGAAGGCCGAGCCGGAGGAAGGCTTCGCCGTCGCGCGGACCGGTTCGAGGGAGCGGCCCGAGGCGCTCCAGGGTTTCCAGTCGCCGAACATGCTGTTCGTAATCGAGGAAGCGTCGGGTATTCACGAGAGCGTCTTCGAGGTGGCCCAAGGCGCGCTCGCTTCGCGGGGTGCCAAGGTGCTGATGCCGGGGAACCCGACGCGGACGGCGGGATTCTTCTACGATGCCTTCCACAAGTTGCGCGACCGGTGGTCGGTGATGCACGTCTCGTCGCTGGATGTTGCGACCGCGACTGGTCACGTCGATGACATCGTCGCCAGGTACGGCATCGACTCGAACGTCTACCGGGTGCGGGTGCTCGGCGACTTTCCGACCTCCGAGGATGACGTGGTCGTGCCGCTCGGACTGGTCGAGGCGGCACTGGACCGCGACGTTGTGCCGCTGGCGGTCAAGCCGATCTGGGGCGTTGACGTGGCCCGATACGGCGATGACCGGAGCGCGCTGGCGAAGCGCCAGGGCAACCGGTTGCTCGAGGAGGTTCAGGCGTGGCGCAACAAGGACACGATGCAGACGGCGGGCATCGTCTTCGAGCAGTACATGGAATGCACCGACGCCTCGCGGCCTGTCGAGATTCTGGTGGACGTGATCGGGATGGGAGCCGGGGTGGTTGACCGCCTGAAGGAGCTTGGTGCCCCCGTGCGCGGCATCAACGTGGCCGAATCGCCGTCGGTGAAGGAACGGTATCGGCGGCTGCGGGACGAACTCTGGTTCGCGGCGCGGGAGTGGTTCGAGGCTCGCGATGTTTCGATGCCGGACGATGCGGGGTTGATCTCCGAACTGACTTCTGTCAAATATGACGTGCCGGGTAGCCAGGGCAAGCTCGTAGTCGAGTCGAAAGACAAGATGAAGGAGCGGTTGCCGGAAATGGGTTCGCCTGACTTGGCGGATGCCTTCATCCTCACATTTGCGAGTGGGTTGTCTCGTATTGAACGGCCCCCTGATCGCTACTCGAAGCGCCGCCGGCGCGGCTCCTCGTGGTCGGCATGAAACCTGACGACGACCTCGCCAACGCCCGAGCCTGGATTCTGGGCCACTGGTTCCCGATCATCGGCGTTGCGGTCCCGGTCGCGCTTGCCGCCCTCATGGTGTGGGGATGAGCTACACCGACGATGCCGAATCCGACGCCGAGGGCGTTGCTCTCCAGGCGCACCGCGACTTCACGTCGTCGGCGCCGACCGTGGACGAGTGGGCTGACGAGGCCCGCGAATCGTACGACATGTACGCGGGCGACCAGTGGGACCAGGAAGACATCGACAAGCTGAAGGAGCAGGAGCGCCCGGCGACCACGTTCAATCGCTGCGGCGTGGTCTGCGATGCGGTGGTCGGCTCCGAGATCAACAATCGCCAGGAGGCGCGGTTCATCCCCCGCGAGATGGGCGATGTCCAGGTCAACGAGATGCTCACCGGGACAGCCCAGTGGGTGCGCGACGAGTGCGATGCCGAAGACGAGGAGAGCGATGCGTTCAACGACCTCGTGATCTGCGGCATGGGGTGGACCGAGACATACCTGGCGTACGACGAGGATCCCGACGGGAAGATTTGCGTCGAGCGCGTCGATCCGATGGACATGTGGTGGGATGCCACGGCGCGGAAGAAGAACCTGTCGGATGCGCGCTGGGTGATGCGGGTCAAGCTGATGCCCAGGAGCGAGGCCGAGGCGAAGTGGCCCGATCTCGTGGACAACGCGGTAGGTACCGCGCCGTGGGATAGCGTCTCGTCAATCCGCAGTTCGATCCGGCAGCACGTCTACCCGCAGGACGCCTACCAGAGCAAGGACGCCCACCTCGAGGGCGAGGCCTTGTCGCGGCGGCTGTCAGCCCGCAACCTGATCCTGGTGGCGCAGTACCAGTACGTTGACCACGAGATTGTCTACCGGGTGGACGGCGGGACCGGCCAACTCGAGGACTTGTCCGAGGAACAGTTCCAGCAGCTGTCGGTGAACTTCAAGCGGGCAGAGCAACCGCCGCCCGAGAGCACCAAGCAGCGGCGCCGGGTGGTGCGGCAGGCGTTCATAGCCGGTTCGCTCATCCTCGAGGACGGCCCCGCGCCGTGCCCCAATCACTTCACGCTGCGCTGCATGACTGGCAAGCGCGACCGCAATCAGAACACATGGTACGGGCTGATCCGCTCGATGGCTGACCCGCAACGGTGGGCGAACAAGTTCTTCAGCCAGATTCTGCACATCCTGAACACCGGGGCGAAGGGCGGGGTGCTGGCCGAGCAGGACGCCTTCGAGGATGTTCGCAAGGCCGAGGACAACTGGGCGCGGGCGGATTCGATCATCTTCACCAAGCAGGGTGCGCTACAGAAGGGTGCGATCATCCCCAAGCCGGTGGCCGAGTATCCGTCCGGCCTCGACCGGTTGATGGAGTTCTCGGTGTCGAGCGTCCGCGATGTGTCGGGCGTGAACCTGGAATTGCTTGGCCTGGCCGACCGGCAGCAGGCGGGCGTCCTCGAGTACCAGCGGCGGCAGTCGGGCATTACTATTCTGGCGCAACTATTCGATGGTTTGCGTAAGTACCGGAAAGAACAGGGCCGGGTGCTGCTGTACTACATCACGCACTACATCCCGCCGGGGCGACTGGTGCGGATCATGGGCGACCAGGGCCAGGAGCAATTTCAACAGTTCCCGTCGTGGCCGGACGCGATGCGCTACGACGTGATCGTGGACGAGGCACCGACCTCGCCCAACCAGAAGGAAAAGGTGTTCTCGGTGCTCCAGGCGCTGCTGCCGACCCTGCTCCAGGCCGGGGTGCCGGTGCCACCGCAGATTCTGGACTATGCGCCGATCCCGTCGTCGCTGTCCCAGGAGTGGAAGAAGCTGTTGCCTGATCCGAACGCGCCGCAGATACCGCCCGAGGTGCAAGCGCAGATGGCGGCGGGGATGCAGGAGTTGCAGCGGTTGCAGGGCGAGAACCAGGAGCTCAAGCTCAAGCGCCAGGAGAAGATGGCCGAGATCGAGGCCAAGCGCGAGGAGACGGTGGCGCATATTGCGCTGAAGCAAGACGAGGCGACAGCCGAACTCGCGGTCAAGCGGGACGACAACGAGGCCGACATCGCGCTGGCCCGAGAGAAGGCCGCTGGCGAGCTTGCCCTGAAGCGGGCCGAGGCGCGGGCCGAGATCGTGCTGAAGCGGGACATGAACAACGCCGAGATCGCCCTCGAGGCCGCGAAGCCGGTGCCGAGCGGTAACGGCAAGGGCACCGTGACGCGGCAAGTCAACGTCAACCGGGATGTCGAGGGGTTGATCACATCGGCCACCATCGACGACGTGCTGGACGAGTTGGGCGATGGGGCGTAATCAGTATTAGTCTGACCTATACGGGGCATGAACCATGAGCGACACACCGACTGACAACGTCATCGGCAACCACGTCTCCAGGGTGTTCAGTGACACCGGGGGAGAGCCGAGCGGCGAAGGGCTTGAGCCTGGCGATGCCGAGGCTGGTGCCAAACCTGTCTCCGAGGGACAGGCTCAAGAGGGGGAGGAAGTCGCGCCCGAAACCGACGTAGCCGCCGGCGCTGGCGACACTTCCTCCCCCGACCAAACCAAGGAACGTCCACCGACCACCGTACCGATCCAGGCACACGACGCCGAGCGGTCGGCGCACAAGACGACCAAAGAGGAGCTTGAGCGCACACGCGGGACGATGTCGCGGATGGAGGATACGCTCCAGCGCATCATGACCCTGCCGCAGATGCAGACTCCAGGCGCAGTGCCCGCCGCCGATGCGCGGGCACAGGCGATGGCCGAAGACCCGCAGGCCTATGTTCTCAATCTCGAGTCGCGGCTCGACGCACAGGAGCGCGATAGGCAGTCTGACGTTCAGCGCACCGCCGCGAGCCAGCAGATCGTGAGCGCCTACGCGGGCGCGGCGCAGCAGTTCATGGCAGGGGGCCACCCCGACTATCCGCAGGCGCGGGACCATCTATTGAGCAGCCGTCGCGGCGAGCTTCAGATGCTCGGCTACGGGCCGCAGCAAGTCGAGCAAGTACTCGATGCCGAGGAAGCAGCGATTGTACAACTCGCTCTCTCCCAGAATGCCAACCCTGCCGAGCGGCTCTACGCGGTAGCGGAGTCGAGGGGCTACAAGACAACCGCCGCCGCGTCTGGGAACGGCGGCGCAATGGCAACGCTGAAGAAGGGAGAGGCGGCAGCGAATACGTTGGGGTCAGGAAGCGGCGATGCCCAGGCTGGGCCGATGTCGCTCGAGGCTCTGGCGAACATAGACGACCAAGCCGAGTTCCTCGTCGCATTTGAAAAAATGCGAAAAGCTGGTAGGCTCGGCTAATCGGGAAGCCGCCGTTACGGGCTGTCGGCTGATCCGCCGTTAACGGATCGACCCTGGAGCCGGGGGTAATCGGGCTGTCGCCGAAACCGGGCGTTATCGGGTTGTCGCTTGGCTCCTGCGTTATGAGGGCCACCTGGACATAACCATGACTGAAGGGATTTTGTGTCATGGCGACATCCGCATACGGCGTCAATCACCCGATGGCGCGCCGGATCTGGGCGAAGAAGCTCATGGCCGAGGCCTTGACGGAAACGTACATGGCTCGGTTTACCGGCGACACCAAGGACTCGCTCATCTACGTGAAGCGGGAACTCGCCAAGGACGGTGGAGACAACGTTCGCTACGGCCTGCGTGGCCTCATGACCGGAGCCGGCATTGTCGGCGATGGCACGTTGGAGGGAAATGAAGAGTCACTGTCGATCTACACCGACACCGTGACTGTCGATCAACTCCGTCATGCCGTCCGGTCTGAGGGACGCATGTCCGAGCACCGCGTACCGTTCACGGTGCGTGACGAAGCGATGGCAGGTTTGCGAGACTGGTGGACTGACCGGATGGACGTGGCGTTCTTCAACCACGTAGCCGGTAACACCGACCAAACGAACCTCGCCTACGCCGGCCACAACTCGACCATCACGCCGAGTTCACTGTCCGGCAACACGCGCATCCTCTACGGCGACGGCAACCACACGACCGAGAACTCGATCTCGGCGTCTGCCACGGCCAGCAATGTCATGCGGCTCACGTTCATCGACCGCATGGTTCGCACGGCCAAGACCGCCACCCCCGTCATCCGTCCGATTAACATCGGCGGCGGGCAGAAGCGGTACGTCGTCTTCCTGCACCCGTTCCAGGTCTACGATCTGCGGACGGATGCTACCGCGAACCGCATCACTTGGTACGGGACGCAGCAGGCCGCATTGCAAGGCGGTAAGATCGCGGGCAACCCGATCTTCACTGGGGCCATCGGCGAGTACAACGAGTGCATCCTCCATGAGAGCACCCGTATCCCGCTGGGGGCTTCCCAGACCACCGTGCGACGGGCTGTGCTGTGCGGCGCTCAAGCCGCATGCCTTGCGTTGTCGAAGGGCAACAAGGGGCAGGCTCCGAACCAGATGACGTGGGTGGAGGAGCTCTTCGATTACGAGAATCAGCTTGGCGTGTCAGCCGGGATGATCTGGGGTCTGAAGAAATCGAGCTTCACCATCGACGGTGCGGCCCGTGACTTCGCCACGGTCGTTCAGGCCACTCACGCCACGGCATCGTAGGAAAGGAGGCTAGACAATGGCGACATTCACAGCTTCCCAACTCCGTCCGAACTTGGCCGCTCCCCACACGGGGATCCAGGTGACCGGCGGAAGCCTCACGCTGTCGGCGACCGCGACCGCAAGCTCGATTCTCTTGATGTGCCGTGTCCCGAACGGGGCGACCATCCTGAACTACGACATGTACGTTCGTCAGGGTGGAGCGGCGCAGGTCGTGAACTTGGGGACATCCGCAACGCCTTCGGGCATTGCTTCGGCGTTCTCGCTCTCGACAGCGGTCGGCAATGCCTCGATCTCGGCAATGCCGATTCAGTTGACGGGTAACTACCAGACGTTCTGGTACGGCCCGGCGGGTGACCTACTCCCCGTGCGTATCTCCATGTCCGACGATGCCATTCCACAGTGGGTGTGGGTGCAGGCCAAGTTGGGGATCACCATCTCGGCGACCCTCATAGCGCGCTTGCAGCTGTACTACACGATGGACGGGTATCTCGGCCACACGACGATCCGGTAGGGGATCGACTCGAACCTGGGGGGTGGGGACTTCGGTCCTCACCTTCCACAAACCAGCGAGGGGACACGACCTTGCAGCAAGTCAACATTGAGCAGCGCATCCAACTGGCGCAGAGCTTCCACCGGGGCATCGACATGCCGCAGAACCTCGACGCGGCAGAGGCCATCTACAATGAGATTCTGAATCACGCCACGACACACCCGTTTGTGGAGTACTGCCTCGCCACCCTGCACATGGAGAGGGGGAACATTGGCCTCGCCATCGTCCTCTTCCACGACGCCCTCAAGGGCGATCCGACGTTCGCCGAGTGCTGGAACAACCTGGGCATGTGCCTCTCCTTCGCACAGCACCCGCAGGCGTCGGACAAGGCCTACGCACGGGCGCTGGAATTGCAGCCCGAGAACGCCGACATCCTGTCGAACCGCGCTGGGCTTCGTATCAATGCGGGGCGCGCCACCGAGGCACTCGACTTTGCCAACAGCGCCGTCCGGCACAAACCCGAACACCGTCAAGCGCGGTTCCACAAGGCGCTGGCGCTGCTCGAGTTGGGCCGCTGGTCCGAGGCCTGGGATTGGCACGAGTCGCGGCTGGAGCCGCCTGATTCAAACGACGGGATCCAGGCCGGCGTCGCGCTTCGCAACTACAGCGGCGATCCCGAGAAGCCGACCCCCTGGTGGGATGGCAAGTCGCCTGGCCGTGTCGTGTGCCACGGCGAGGAAGGGTTGGGGGATGAGATCATGTTCGCGTCGTGCATACCGGATGCCCTGGCGCGCGGCGTTGAGCTAATCTTTGAACCCAACCCGCGCCTTGAGCGTCTGATGGCACGGAGCTTCCCCGACGTTCATGTCCGAGGCACCCACTACCTCGACGGGCGAGAGTGGACCGAGGAAATCGGGGAGCCTGACTTCAAACTGGCATGTGGCTCGCTGCCGAAGTTCTTCCGGCGCGCCGCCAAGGACTTCCCCCGCACCCCGTACCTGAAGGCCGACGCCGCACGTACGAACGAGATATTCCAGACCCACGGTGCGTTGTCCGGTAAGCCGCGCATCGGCATTGCTTGGGAGGGGGGCGTCAACTCGACACACGTCCACCTCCGGTCGATGAACCTGACGGCCCTTGAGCCGATCCTCCAGCACGACGTCCACTGGGTTTCGCTTCAGTACACTCCCGACGCCGCGCGCAACGCCGCAGCGTACACGGAGCAAACCGGGATCGAGATTCACCATTGGCCTGATATTGTCTCGGCTCCTGCGGACCTGGATGAGATGGCCGCTCTGGTGTCGGGCCTCGACCTCGTCATCACCGTTTGCCAAACCGCGCTTCACCTCTGCGGTGGGCTAGGGGTGCCGTGCTGGGTGATGACCCCCTCGAAGCCCGCGTGGCGTTACGGTCTGACCGCTCCGACGATGGCGTGGTACGGGGACTGGGTGAAGCTATACCGGCAAAAGACCACGAATCTCTGGACGAAGGACGATGACTGGTCCGAGGTGGTCGCCCAGATTGCCGACGATCTCACTACGCTGCTGTCCGAAAGGAGGGCGGCATGAGCGCGCCAGCGAGGGCCGTGTTCATCGGCTACGACCAGTCCGAGGACAAGGCGTATCAGGTCTGCCGGACCTCCATGCTGCGGCACTCCGCTTCGCCGCTCCACGTCACCCCGCTCCGCGAGCGCGCCCTGCGCCACATCGGATTGTACGAGCGCCCGTGGGAGGTGCGGGGCAAGCAGAAGTACGACGTGCGGGACGGCAAGCCGTTCTCGACCGACTTCGCGTTCACCCGGTTCCTGGTCCCGGCGCTGATGCAGCACGAGGGCTGGGCGCTCTTCTGCGATCTCGACTTCCTGTTCACCGCCGACCTCGCCGGGTTGTTCGATCACGCGGACGACCGCTACGCCGCCCTCGTTGTGATGCACGATCACACGCCGACCGAGACGGAGAAGATGGGCGGCAAGGTACAGACCACCTATCTCCGCAAGAACTGGTCGTCTCTGGTGTTGTGGAATTGTGGGCACCCGTCGAACAAGGCGCTGACGCCGCAGGCCGTGAACACCGAATCGGGCCAGTGGTTGCATGCCTTCAGTTGGCTGGACGACGCCGAGATCGGGGGGTTGCCGAAGACCTGGAACTGGCTCTCTGGCGTGAGTGACAAGCTGCCCAAGGACGAGGTGCCGAAGGGCATCCACTACACGCTCGGCGGCCCGTGGTTCCTTGAATGCCAGACCGTGCCATACGCCTCGCTGTGGCTCGAGGAAGAGGCTGGCCGGTACGCACCGGGCAACGGCGAGTGGGACCACGGCAAGCCGACGCTGCCAGGGTTCTACTTCGCCCGCGACGATCACTGGACCGATGGCGAGCCGATCCTCGTCCAGGTGGTGGGCCACAACGACGGCGAGTGCATGTGGATCAAGGGTGGTGCTCCCGAGGCGATCACGCCGGGATTCCGCTGGCAAGGTCCGATAAAGGTGCCGGCATGACGATCACCGAGCGGATCGACGCGATCACCGGCATCCCGTCCGAGTACCGGAACCCGACGCCGCCGTGCCCGCGCTCGGTCAAGATCGAGTTGACGGGCCGCTGCAACTTCGCCTGCGCCTTCTGCGCCCGTTCGATGCGTCTGCGCGAGCAAGGTGACATGGACAAGGATGTGTACCGACGCTTGTTGACGGAAATGCGCGAGGCTGGCGTCGAGGAGATCGGCCTATTCTACCTGGGCGAGTCGTTCCTGCTCCCCTGGCTCCCCGAGGCGGTAGCCTTCGCCAAGGAGGTCGGATTCCCCTACGTCTTCCTCACCACCAACGGTTCGCTATCGACGCCCGAGAAGCTCGAGGCGGTGATGCGGGCGGGGTTGGACAGCCTCAAGTTCTCGCTCAACTACGCCGATCAGGATCAGTTCATGAGCATCGCGCGGGTCAAGCCGAAGCTGTTCCGCGACATGCTCGACAACATCCGCGCCGCTTCTGCGATCCGCGACAAGGGTGGCTACTCGTGCGGCCTCTACGCCTCGTATATTGCCTACGACGGCGACCAAGGCGAGCGCATGAAGGACATGCTCGAAGAGATTCGCCCGCTGGTCGATGAGTGCTACGCGCTGCCTCTCTATAATCAAGCCGACCTCGTGTCTGGCGAGGAGGAAGCACGGGGGTGGGCGCCGACCGCTGGCAACCGTGGGCGAGCGGACAATCTGCGCGATCCCCTGCCCTGCTGGGCGCTCTTCACCGAGGGACACATCACCTTCGACGGCAAGCTGGCGGGCTGCTGCTTTGACCACCACGACGGCTTCACGATGGCCGACCTGACCGAGGTGAGTTTCCTCGAGGGATGGGGATCGGCCAAGTTCCAATCGCTCCGCGCCGCGAACCTCGCCAAGGATGTGCGCGGTACCGCATGCGAGCAATGCGTGGCCTACTCATGACGCTCATCACCGAAGAGTACAGGGCGCTCAACACCGAGTTGCATGGTTCCAACGAACGCTACGGCACGTCCGGCAAGAAGTGGGCACGGGATGTGTTGCAGCTCGCTGTCGAGCACAGGGCCGATACCATCCTCGACTACGGCTGCGGCAAGCAGACCCTTGCCGAGGCGCTCACCGATTCCGATTATGGCGTAGCCGGCGCTGCGCTGCGGTTCACTGGCAAGTCGATCATCGGCTATGACCCCGCGCTTGAGGGGTTGGACACACCGCCTGAGCCAGCCGATATGGTGGTCTGCGGCGACGTGCTGGAGCACGTCGAACCCGAGTGCCTGGATGCGGTGCTGGATGATCTCGCGCGTGTTACCAAGAAGGTGGCACTCTTGGTGGTCGCGATCTCCCCGGCCAAGAAGATTCTCGCCGACGGGCGCAACGCGCACCTGATCGTGCAGCCGTCGGAGTGGTGGTTGCCACGCATTCAACAACGGTTTCATGTGAAACACTTCGCGATGGACGCCGGCGGGTATCACTTCACCGTCGTGGTCGCGCCAAAGGGGACAGACGATCATGCCACCACGCAGCCAAGCCCAACGGAGAGCGATGCGGGAAGCGGCGGCGGGGAAGTCCACGCTGGGTATCCCGAGGTCGGTGGGCAAAAAGTACGCTCTAACGGACAAGGGGGGCAAATTACCGGCCCGCAAGGCGTCCCCCAAGCGCCGCCGCTAAGGGAACCGCTCCGCGTCTGTATCGGGTTCGACCACCGGCAGATCGTCAACTTCACCGCGCTGGTGCAGTCGATTCTCATCAACTCGAGCATCCCGGTGGCGATCACGCCGCTGATCCTACAGACGCTGCCGGTACGCCGCGCCGGGCAGACGCCGTTCGCTTTCTCGCGGTTCATAGTGCCCAGCATGTTCGGGTTCGAGGGCACCGCCTTGTTCCTTGACGTTGATCAACTCGTCCTGGGCGACATTGCCGAGTTGGCGGCTCTGGCCGACGACCGGTTCGCGGTCCAGGTGGTGAAGAACCCCAACCCTAAGTTCCACGCCGAGTGGGCCAGCGTGATGCTGTTCAACTGTAACCACCCCGACAACCGCAAGCTCACGGTCGAGGAGATCGAGAACGGCCACACGTCGCTTCATAAGATCGGCTGGACCGAGGCCGTTGGCGATCTCCCGCTCACCTGGAACGAGTTGGTCGGCTACACCGACGAGTACGAGCGCGACTACGAGGGTGTGCCAAAGCTCGCGCACTACACGCAGGGCGTCCCAGCTTATCCCGAGACAGTCGACTCGCCCTACGCCGAACTCTGGCAGAAGTACGCGCAGACGGCGATGTCTACGCAGCCGTGGCCCGCCCTGATGGGCGACTCGGTTCACGCCAGGCCGGTGATCGACCGGCTGACGCGGACCGGTAACATCGACAAGCTAGGGTCCACTCTCATGGGGCCGCAGGAAGCTCCAACACCGGAGCAGCAGCAAGGAGCCTGAAATGGCAGGCACCTCTGGATTCGCGGCTCTCTACGGCTTGAGGCGATAGCCCATGTCTGAGTTCACCGAAATGCGCGACCGCATCGCGGACGAGTTGAACCGCAGCGATCTCACGGCTGAGATTGACCGCCAGATCAACTCGGCGGTGCGGCACTACGAATCGACGCGCATGCGGTGGAACGAGGTTCGGGACTGGAACGTCGGGACCACATCGGCGGGCGCCCGGTACTATTCTCTCACGACGGACTTCCTGCGGTTCGACACGCTGAAGATCATCCGCAACGGCAACTACGCCGACCTAGTGCCCAAGAGCTTCGCGTGGATTGACGAGAGAGACTCGCGGGACACCCCGATCCAAGGAGTGCCGTCGGTGTATACCGTGTACGGCGATCAAGTTCGTATCTACCCGACCGCCGATTCGTCAATGACGATGCTCGGTTCCTACATCAAGCGAGCGACGACGACGACGCTGACGGCGTCCTCAAGCACGACGTGGTTGCAAATGACTGGCGGGGAGGAACTCATCCGCGCTCGCGCCGTGGCTGGCATTCGCATCGACCGACTGCGCCAGCGGGACGCTCTCGCGGAAGCCGCGTTGCTGGCCCAGAACCGCGAGACGTTCCTGTCGAACAAGGAGTCCGTCGCTCACTTGGCGCTCATCAACGAACGCAACGCGGCGCTGTCCATCGGACGAGTGAAGCCGGACCATATCTGATGGGCATCGTGATCCCCTACAGCGAATGGACCCCTGACCGCGCTGACGCCCAGTCCGGCATGGTCGAGGCCAAGAACGTGATCGCGCGCGAGGAGTACTACGTCCAGGTGCCGAGCTTCGCGGTCTACTCCTCGAGCCTGTCGGCCTACTGCCAGGGGTTCGCCTCGTTCATCGACAGCGCCGGCAATACGCGAACCTATCTTGCTGACGCCACGCACATCTTTCGCTCGGCGGATGCCTCGCTGGTGGCGGCGGCGTCGGGCCTGTCTGTCGCCGTAGGCGATCAGGTCGAGTACACCAAGTTCGGCGAGATGGTACTCGCCACCCACATCGCGGATCCGCTCCAGGCCATCACGATGGGGGATGCGTCGTTCTCGGCTGTCGCCACCTCGACGCTCAAGCCGCAGGCGCGGCACATCGGCGTGGTCCGCGAGTTCGGCGTATTGGGGTGGACGCAAGAGGGGGGAACCGATTATCCCGAGCGCGTCCGGTGGTCGGGGGTGAACGACGTGGCTGACTGGGACGCGAGCGCGGCCACCCAGTCGGACTATCAAGACCTGCGCGGGCCTGGCGGTTGGATACAGAGCGTGGTGGGCGGCGAGTACGGGACGATCTTTCGAGAACGCTCGATCACGAGGATGACTTACGCTGGATCGCCGCTCATCTTCCAATTCGATGAGGTCGTCCAGAATCGCGGAGCGTGGGCGCAGTACGCCACGATCAAGTGGGACAACAAGATTTTCTACATCGCCGACGACGGCTTTCACATGCTCGTCAACGGCGTCGAGAACATCCCCATCGGCGAGGGCAAGGTTAACCGGTATTTCTACAACCGGCTGGACGCCACGCATAAGGACCGCATCTCGAGCGCCATCTTCCCCGACGAATCGGTGGTGGCGTTCGGGTTCACCACGTCCGGCTCGGCGGGTGGCGGTGACCCCGACGAGATCATGTTCTACAACTGGGCGGCGAACAGGTTCTCCTGGGCTGAGGTCGATCACGAGGTGCTCGGTTCCTCGCTCACCCACGGCTACACGATGGACGGCCTCGACAGTGTCGGCACCAACCTGGACGACGCTGCCGTGTTCGCGCACTCGCTCGACTCGCGGGTTTGGACCGGCGGCGAATTGCAGATGAGCGCCGTTAACCGCGCTCACCGGCTCGGCCATTTCACAGGATCCGCGCTGACCGCAACTCTGACGCCCCAGGAACGGCAGCTGTCGCCCGGCGAGCGGTCGCTCGTGACCGAGGCCCGCCCGCTCATCGAGGGCACGGGGGCAACCATCACGGTGGCGCCGGGGACGCGCACACGGCTCAACGACGCTGTGTCGTTCGCGGCGGCAGTGTCCCAGAACAGCGACGGCGTTTGCCCGCTGCTGTCCGAAGATCGCTACCATGAGTTCCGCACCGCCATCACTGGCGGCTTCGACGTGGCATCCGGCATCGAAGTGGAGGCGGTGGCGACAGGGGTGCAGTAAATGTCATGGCGCAGCGCGGCCACCCCCATGTCCCCACCGAGTGGAGCAACATCCGCGAATGGATTCGCAGGTGCGCCGAGGCCATCAACAGCCTGCGCGACGGGCGGATCAACTCCGTTGGTTCCGTCACCCTTACCGCCTCGAGCGCGACGACCACGCTCAGTGACCGGCGCATCGGGCCGGACAGCTTCATCGACTTCATGCCGACCACGGCCAATGCGTCAGCTGCGCTCAACGACGGCAGCTTCTACATCACGGCGCGCGCCGACGGTTCCTGCACGATTAACCACACGTCGGACGCCAACACCGACAAGACCTTCACCTTCGTCGTATTAGGATGAGCAGATGCCACTAGGAATCCCCGAAGACGATCCGGCTTACCTCGCGTGGCCTAACTCGATGCAGCCGCCACTGACCGGTGGGCCGTCTGGCTTCACCCCGTGGGAGATGCAAAGTCTTCCATCGAACGAAAGCATCATCGGATCTGGGTTCGATCATCCTTCTAATTATCAGGTGCCAGTCCCGCAGTTCGGGCCGCAGGGCGGTCAGGGCGGCAGCGACACCACCGACCGGTTGCTCGACTTTTGGGAGCGGATGGCACCACCGCCGCCGCCGCCGCCGCCGGCCCCGATGAGCATCACCGAGCGTCTCGGCTACACGCCGGGGGGGCCATGGGCCGGGGGACGCTACTTCGCCGAGGGTGGCCCGGCAGGGATCAACCGACCCCCGCAGGCCTCATCGCAGATCGTTGGCGGCGCCTACGTGCCTGGGGCAGCGGACGCGGGCGGCACCCTTCCTGATTGGCTTTCTGCGTTGCTCCCATCGTCGATTGGCGAAGGGATTGGCGGTGTAGCGGGGAGCGCCCTGGCTGGACCCATCGGCGGTTTCCTTGGTGCAAGAGCAGGCGCCATCTTGCAAAATCTGTTAGGTGGTGCCGTTCAGTCTCCCGCCCCGGCAGCCGCGACAGCGGGAGGTTCTGTCACGTATCCGCCCTCACCAGATGCGGCGAACGCAGCGCAGTTCTATCTCGGCCAGCTGCCACCCAGTCCGTCTGCCATAGCGGAAGCCGCGCGGATGGCGGCGGCGCGGGCGGAAGCCGTGCAAGCGGCGAAGGCGGAAGCCGCGCAGATGGCGGCGGCGCGGGCGGAAGCCGTGCAAGCGGCGAAGGCGGAAGCCGCGCGGATGGCGGCGGCGCAGCGGGGAGGAACTCATCCGCGCTCGCGCCGTGGCTGGGTTGCAAATGACTGGGCGAGCGGTGGCGGTTCTTGGTCCGGCCCGTCTGCCACCGTCCCGTCGGTCGTCGCAGCGCCAATTTCTCACGCGGGAGGACAGGCATATGCCGGGCGCTTTGGTAGATGACCAACCTCACCGGCATCCCCGCACCGAAGGTGCCCGGCATGTGGCCGCTGGTGTCGGAGCTTGTCACCAAGGCGCTCGACCGGTCCAACGGGGCGAAGAACGCCGACGACGTGCTGATGGCGCTGATGCGCCGCGACATGCAGTTGTGGATGGCCGACGACGACGAGCGCGGGGTCCGCGCCATCTGCGTCACCGAGGTCATCAACCATCCGCAGCGCCGCGCTTGTTTCATCTACCTCGTGGCCGGCATCGAACGGGACGAGTGGCTCGATCACGAGAAGGGGCTGTCGGCCTGGGCGCGAGAGCAGGGCTGCGGTTTTATGGAGACGTATGCGAGGGTCGGCTGGAAGCGGGTTTTGAAGGACTGGACGCCGACAGCCGTGGTCCTGCACAAGGAGTTGTGACATGAGCTTAGGCCAATCTGAGGGCACAACCTCCACCATCCAACAGTCCGACCCCTGGTCGGGCGTCCAACAGCCCCTGCTCCAGGGGTATGCCGAGGCGAAGCGCCAGTTCGCTGGACCGCAGCCGCAGTTCTTCCCGCAATCGACAGCGGTGCCGTTCGCCAACGAGACGGAGCAGGCGCTCCAGGCGCAGAAGGCGCGGGCGATGGCTGGCTCGCCGAACCTACAGGCGGCACAGGCGCAGAACCTCCGCACCGTTCAGGGCGACTATCTCGGCCCCGACAACAACCCGTACCTGAGTGCGCTGTTCGACACCGCCGCCGACAAAGTACAGTCGCGTGTCGATTCTCCGTTCATCGGCGCGGGCCGGTACGGTTCCGGTGCTCACGCCGGCACGGTCGCCGACGCACTCGGTGGCCTCGCGGCGAACATCTATGCGCCCGCCTACGAGAACGAGCGCAACCGTCAGGTGCAAGCGGCGCTGGCCGCTCCAGGGTTAGCGGCTGCGGACTACGCCGACATCGGGCAACTGGGGGCCGTGGGAGCGCGCAGAGAGGACTTGGGCACCCGGCAGCTACAGGACGCCACCTCGAGGTTCTACTTCAATCAGGCGGCTCCCGAGCGCGCCCTGGACCGTTACATGGCCCTGTTGCAGGGCCAGCGGGGCGGCACCACGACTACGCAGCAACCGGTCTTCGGTTCCCCGGCGGCTGGTGCCCTGGGCGGCGCCTTCACCGGGGCCGGCCTTGGGCAGATGCTGGGCATGGGCGGCTGGCCGTTCGCGCTCGGCGGCGCTGGGCTGGGGCTACTTTCGGGGATGGTCTAGGTGGGCATGTTCGACAACCTGTTCGGCCAGCAGGGCCCCGTTCCCCAGGAGCGGCTCCAGACGGGCATGGCGGGTCTTCTCGCGCAGGCGCCCCCGGTACCGGGAAGTCCCTGGCTAACGCGGGTGCCTCGCGAGGGAAACCTGTACAGCGACCTCTTCTCTGGCGACTTCACCGGGGCGCTGCGGCGGTTCACCGAGGGACCGCGTGTGGCGATGCCTGACGAGCTTGAGGGAATGCTGCCTATCGGCATGGCGGCGCGTGTGCCGCGTGTGGTCGCCGGCGCGGCCAAGCAGGGGTTCCCGGCGCTCCAGCGCAACGAGACGGTCCAGCGCGCGCTGGGGCGGACGGCGGACGTGCTTGATGCTGGCGAGGTTGGCATGTCGGGGTTGCTCGAGATGCCGGGCTTCGCCACCGACCGCCTGCCAAGCCTCGCCGTCCGTGACGCTGGCGTTAGCCCTACACGCCGCACCATCGCCGAGGTGGGCGATTTCTGGGACGCTGATTTCCTGGCGCGGAACCAACGTCAGGGATCCTACGACAACATGTCCGACGTGCGCCGCATGTTCGACAACGTCGAGGAGGAGGTCGCCTACCAGTTGCAGCAGGAGGTGACCGGCGAGGGATGGTACGACGACAACATTCGGCAGACGTGGCGGCTCAGTGGTCAGGCATTCCCGGTGCTGCGGAGCAATGGCGGTGGAATGACCACGCCAGCGGGGGAGCGCCTGGGATACCGCTCTCTACGTCAGTGGATGTCTGCCATCGGCGCAGCTTCCTCGATCCAGACACAGGCGTCGGAGAATTGGGGACAGGCGATGTCCATCTTCGACGGGTGGCAGCGGACCGGGCGTATCCCGCTTCGGAAAGCCACCGGCACCCAGTGGGGTCTACAGAGCAAGGCTTACGCGCTGGGCCTGCTCGATACCATGGCGCAACGGATGGGTGTGCGCGCCGCGCTCCGCTGGCTCAATCAGCCGCACACCATTCAAGAGCTTCGCGAGATGCGCGCCTACATCGGACTCCACGCGCCGACCGGTGGAACCTACGGGGTTGCGGGCCAGCGTGACAAGGTGGTGCCGGGCATCTATATCATCGGCCCGAAGGTCGGCCCGTTCCAGCGCAACATCAACGGCGTCTCCGACGGCACCATCGACCTGTGGGGCACCCGGCAGGGCAACCGCCACATGGGACGCATGAGAGGGCCGAACCGGCCCGTGGACGAGGCGCTCAAGGATCAGCCGTCGGACCGCGAGCGCGTCATCCTGAAGGACATGTACGATCAGGTGGGGAACCGCCACGGCTTGTCCCAGCAGGATGGTCAGGCCGTCGGCTGGTTCTTCGAGCAGAACCTTTTCAACGCAATGGGAGTGCGCAATGCCAAGCCCCAGACCTTCGCCCAAGGCGCCCAGAAATGGCTTGACGGTGGGTGGGGGTGGCAATGACGAGTTCGAGCCACCCGCGTGGACGCACGACGACGAGATGTTCTACGGCTACCTCAACCTTCAGCTGCGGCTCGATGAAGATCCCGAGTTCGCCCGGACGGTTGAGGGGTCACTACTGAGGAACCGCTGATGGCTAGACAACCCTTCAACTTCGGCGATCTCTTCCAGGCCGGTGCTGGCGCCTCGCCCTACGCCGGCTTCATGTCGCCAGAGATGCAGCGGCAGATGCGCGGCGCGCAGATGGGAGCAATCGGAGCTAGCCTACTTGCGGGGGGTGCTCCGAGAGTAGGCACTCCACCGAATGTCGGCGCGGCGTTGAGCCAGGGATTCCAGAACGCGACCAACATCGGGCAGCAGAGTGTCGGCAACGCCCTGATGCTCCAGAACTATAAGGCGCAACAGGCGGCGACCGCGCTGGCGGCTAAGGATCGCAAGCGGACCGAAGCGTTCCGCACCGCGATTGGCACTGATCCAAACCTGACCGACGTGCAGCGGGCGGCCCGCGCCGCGTATCCCGAAACCTTTGCCGACGAGATGGCCGAGGCTGCATACCGTCAGAACAAGAATCCGTTTAAGGAGGTCAACGTCGCCCAACCCGACGGGAAAATCCAGAAGTGGCTGCACTACGAGGATGGGCGACGGGAGAAGATTGGGGAACCTTATGACCGTTGGGATCCGCTCATCCCGTACAGTTGGCAAAACGAGGACGGTGACAACATTCTGAGCTTCGCCAACCGTTCGGAACTCAACGAAGCGTCAGCGGGGGGGGGCGGGGATATCTCTGGACGGGTGGATGTCTCCTCGACACCCAGCGCGGCGAAGGTCAGCCGTGCTGCCCAGAATAGGTCGCTTGAGACTATGCGAACCAACATCCGGTCTTACCGTGCGATGCTCACGAGTTACGGGACAAGCCCGATGGGGGCTGTTGGCGTCCCTTCGCCAGAAGCAAAGCAGTTGGAAACGAAGGCTGTCATCCTACAAATGGGCGTCAAGGAACTCATGGAGTTGGGCGCTCTTGTGGGTGCCGACTTTGAACTCTTATCCGCCATGATCACCAACCCTGCCTCACGGGAGGGGGTGCTTACGGGGCAGGAGGGTTTACTGCGACAACTAGATGAACTCGAGGAGCAGCTGGAACTGAAGATCAAGTCTAACCGGCTAGGCGCAGATGGCGGCGATGGGGTGGTGGCCAAGTCTACCTTCAGCGATTTCTCCGACGAGGAGTTTGACGCGGTAACACCGGAACTTCTGGCACTAATGCCTGACCACATGTTCGCGGAGTACGAACGGGAACGAAAGGAAAGGGACCGACGCCGTGGCAACCCTTGAGCAAATAGCAGCTGAGCGCGCACGTCGGGACACGGCCAATACACCGGAGCCGCGCGGCCTCATCAAGACGGTTGAGGATGTGTTCCGGTCCGTTGCCCACGGTGCAACGCTTGGTGGATCCGATGAGGCGGCTGCGTTCATGTCCGACCTTACGGGCATCGGTGGCACGCCCGGTGCGGCCCCCGGCTACGAGGGGGAATTGGCAGCGCAACGCGCCCGCGACGAGGAGATCCCGCTCGCGACACGCATCTCCGGGGAGATTGCAGGCGCCCTCGTCAACCCATTAACGAGGGCTAGCCTTCCCGCTAAGGCTCCCGGCTGGCTTAACGCGGTCGGGTTGGGCGCGCTCTATGGTGGCGGCTACGGATTCGGCGCCAGCGAGGGCGGGTTGGAGAACCGGTCGGAACAAGCAACCAACATGGCCTTGATCGGGGGCGGCACGGGGTTGGCGTTATACCCTGTAGCGAAGGGCGTGGAGTGGGCGGTGCGGAAGGGTTGGGAAGCACTCTCGCGGGCGATGAACCCCGAAAAGGCGGCGACCGCCGCGGTGGCCCAAGCGGTGCGACGAGATCAGATGACGCCAGAACGTGTCGAAGCGCGCTTAAGGAACCTTGGGCCACAGGCCATGATCGCGGATGCCGGAGGTCAGAACGTCAGGGGGGTGGCGCGCGCGGCTGCGGGGACGCCCGGCGTGGCGGCGAATCGCGCCAGCATCGCGCTCAACCAGCGGGCGCGAGGAGAGGCCGGTCGCATTTCAGAAGCCCAAGGGGGCTTACGTAGCGGGGGCGATGATTTCTATGCCGCCCGTGACGCCTTCATCACCGACATGGAAAAGCGCGCGGCACCACTCTACGAACAAGCATACGGAGAGTTCCCTGCGCTTATGACCCCCGCACTCCAGCGCATCATTTCCGGCAAGGCTGGGCAGAAGGCGCTCCGCGAAGCAGCCGACATCCTTGAGAACGAGGTGTCCGCCGGTCGGTTGCCGGCGGGTATTCTGGCCGAGGTTAGGGTGGCAGCCCAGGGTGGGGGAACGCTGTCCTTGCGGGCATGGGACCACGTGAAACGCGGGCTTGACTCTCTGCTCGATCAATCGAAGAACCGCAATGTCTTGACGGGCAAACTAACGGGGCGGGGTTTTTCGCTTGATACCGTGAGGCGGTCGCTCCTCAAGGAATTGGATAGAGTGACGGGCGGCACGAAAGGAACATACGCGCAGGCGCGCAAGATTTACTCAGGGGATGCCGAAGCAATCCGCGCGCTCGATGTGGGGCGGAAGGTGCTTAACAAAGACCCCGAGTTGATAACCCGCGAGATCGCGGCGCTGTCGGAGTCGGGGAAGGAAGCGTATCGAACCGGCGCGGCACGGGCCATCATGGACGTCGCCGAGCGCACGGGCGACACCGCGAGCGCCGCCAATCGCCTATTCGGAAACGCCCGCAACCGGGCGAGATTCCGCGCGATCTTCCCGGACCAGGAGAGCTTCCACATCTTCCAGCGGGCGCTGACCCAGGAGCAGCGATTCTCTCAGACCAAGAACTTCATCCTGAGCGGCTCGCAGACGGCGCCCCGAACGGCGGGCGCCGCAGACTTGGGTGCTGCGGGCAGCGTGGGCGCGATGATCGGATCCAATGCGCCATTCCTGCCCGGCCTCGTTGGTGCCGGCCTCGGCCGCAGGGTAGCCGAGCGAGTGAAGCAAGCCATCTTCGGTGACGGCACGCCGATGGATGAAGCTCTGTCCCGAATGCTGTTTAGCCGCGATCCCGCCAAGAACGCTCAGACCATCGCCGAGATTCGCCGCACCGCGATCGCCCAGCAGCTCACAGACGAGCAGGTTGGCGTCCTGGCACGGGGGGCGCTGCTCGCCATGACGGAACAGGAAGGGCGGGCCTTGGCCCGATGAGGTAGCAGATGGCACTAAGAGACTGGTCGACCACCGCCGCGAGCAACAACGCGGCGGTTCCTGGGGGAGCACCCGAGGGGTGGGCACCGTCGGAGGTCAACAACGTCCTCCGCGAGGTCATGGCCCAGGTGCGCGGCTTCGCCCAGGACGCCCAGTGGTTCGACTACGGGGACGCCACGACCACCTCGCGCATCAATGGGACGAGCTTTTCACTGACCGGCACCCACACCGCGACTTACGCTGTCGGACGCCGCGTCGAGTTCCGCAACCAAGCGGGCACCTCGACCTACGGCACGATTACCGATCAAACCCTAACGGGTGGCAACACTCAGGTCACGGTAGTGAATGACTCGGGGTCGCTAACGGGAACCACTAGCGCGATCCTGCTTGGTATCCACACTCCAACTAGTTCGGCCTTTCCCAGCGGCCTTGCTATCGGCCAGGCTTTGCCCACCACTCCTGACGGCCAGCTCCATATTCATTCGGGTAGTGCTGGCACAATCACAGCAGACACCAATGCTGATGAACTTGTTCTCGAGGGTAGTGGGGATGCAGGCTTGACCATCTTAGCTGGCAACGCATCAAACGCTGCGATCAACTTCGGCGACGATGGTGACGCGAACAGTGGCTACATCGACTACGACCACAACACCAACCTTATGGCGATTGCGACGTCGGGAACGCTCGCCTGGACGTGCGATGCTGCGGGCATCGTAACGAAGTCTCTACAGCCAGCATTTCTTGCTCGTCCTGCGGGTGCTCAGAGTAATA
>CEPX01128697.1_pt1 | contig 22921 bp, 27 predicted proteins | sample 361361 | NCBI WGS metagenome assembly CEPX01 (sample SAMEA2619974, study PRJEB7988) | marine metagenome | biome: marine biome (ENVO:00000447); feature: mesopelagic zone (ENVO:00000213) & marine oxygen minimum zone (ENVO:01000065); material: "saline water (ENVO:00002010), including plankton...
TACGTCTAAAGGTTTACTTTTTTGGCTGATTGTCACCATCGCTTTCTTGTAGGGCTTTCTCTTACGAATCACTTTTCCGCGTCCAACAGTTCGCGCCTTCGATGTCGTTCGCATAACGCGCACACTCGTAGCGTCTATGTCGTAGTACTTTTTAAGAGCGCTCTTTACATCGATCTTCGTCGCATTCGGAGCAACTTTGATTGTGTAGGTGCGGTCCGAAGCTTTCATACGCTCAGACTTTTCTGTTTCGACCGGGCCGACAATAACGCGAGAGAGATCCATTATTTTTTAGAAGTAGTAGGTTTCTTTTCTGCTTTTTCTGCTTTCTTTGGCGCTTGCGCACCTGCGAAGATGCGTTCTGCTTTGCCCAATGCATCCACCATAAAGATAATGTGGCGGCTACCAAGAATATCAACAGGGTTTAGATACTGTGCCATAACGGTCGTTACACCCGGGATGTTGCTTACAGAATTTGTAAGGCTTGGGTGTGCGTCTGGTGTAACAATTAAAATCTTTCGCCCGAGATCTACCGGCATTTTTTCGAGCATTTTGACTGCGTCTTTGGTCTTGATGGTCTCCGGGTAACTTTCCAAACCGATAATTGTTCCGGCCTTCGCTTGCGCACTGAGTGCGCTAAAGAGAGATGCGCGACGCATCTTCTTTGGCATTTCTTTTACGTAGTTAGCAAGCTTACTTGGCCCAAACGACTTGCTTCCTCCACGAAGTATAGGACTTCGTACACTTCCGCGGCGAGCACGCCCTGTTCCCTTTTGTTGGAAGAGCTTGCGGGTAGAACCCTGAATATCACCACGGCGCTTTACAAATGAGATAGATTTGCGCTTGTTGCTCTGCGCGCGCACAACAGCCTGGTGCATCAGCCCCTCATTTACTGGAGCTTCAAAGAGGGCCTTAGGAAGCGTTGCCGTTCCTTTCTTTGTGCCGGTTGCTGTATAGACGTCGATAGTCATTATTCTTTAGATTCGGAAGCAGATTCTAAGGTGATATACACATTTCCGCCGTTTGTCCCTGGGATTGGTCCTTTTACGGCGATGACACCCTTTTCGGCATCACAATCCATAATTTGGCGTCCTTTTATGGTGACTTGATCCCCTCCCATTCGTCCTGGCATTTTCTTTCCTTTCATAACACGACCTGGATATTCACACATTCCGATAGAACCTGTGCGTCTGTGGTGGTGACTACCATGAGTTCTAGGACCCTCAGAGAACTTGTGTCTTTTGATAACTCCCTGGAATCCCTTTCCTTTGCTCTTTCCGGTAACAGAGACGAGCGCTTCTTTGACAAATTTTGTGCAATCGAGCTGCTTTCCAGCCTCCAGCCCCTCAAGACTGTCGACTTTCCACTCCTTTATATCTCCGTAACGTGTGTGCTCATTTCCTTTACGAGTCCTCCACTTTTTAGGCTTCACCCCGAGTACAACAGCGTTGTATCCGTCTTTCTCCTCAGTTTTCGTCCTTATAACAGTATTTGGCTCTACTTGGAGGTAGGTCACAGGCACTGCATCCCCATTCTCTAGGAATACGCGACTCATGCCGATTTTCTTTGCAATTATACCGTTACACATAGTCTTGGAGGTTCATCTGGCGCAGGTAGTGCGAGCACATTGCGCTGAAACATCAAGAGTTCGTTAAAACTAACGAAGCTGGGGTAATTTAAAGAGGAATGGTGGTGAGGTCAACTATTTTACTACGATTCCCAAGGAATATTAGGAACCCACCAGAGCGTATCCTCGTCAGGGTCTTCACGTATCACTTCAAGCTCTTCTGCTCTCAGTCTATCTCGTTCCACAAAACTCTTGCTTGCCCTCTCTTCATCACCAAGCTGTCGTTCAATCTCACCAAGAATATGATAATTATAGGAGAGCTCATCTTGATCCATGGCGATCACCAGACTGATCCGAATCAATGCCTCCTGAAGATTGCCTTGCCGTAAATGAATTTCTGCAGCGGCAGTCAATAATCTATTGTCAAGCTTGCATAGGGCAATCGCATCATCAACTGCCCGCAATGCCACCTCATCATTTCCAGCCTTCCAAGAGACAAGAGCTAGCTCGTAGCTGTAATAGAGCGGTCCTTTTGTCCCTTCATAACCGCGTCTATTGCATACTTCGATAGCTCGTTCCAAATCAGCTGCAGCGCTATTAAAGTCTTCGCCTTCGAACTCGGAGCGTTCGGTGACCACCCGACTCCTCAGAACACTTCTCCCGGAGATGCACGGAAAAGATTGCGTGCTTCCTGGGAAGATCTGGGACTCACCTGCGAAGGACTCGCGGGTGACCTGTGGGGCCAACGGCTCATCACAGGCTTAAACACGAATGCCTACCTAACGGCGTTCCGGGAGATTCTGCAGTTTGCAGTTGATCTCGGCATTCCCGGTGTTCGCGTGGACACCACAGAAGACCCATGGGGTACTGGGACCTGTCCAAAACGAGGCGATGCCCGTTAACAAGGACAAGTACGGCGGTGACGGCACCGTACCAGTAGTTGAACACGAGGTCGCAATCGAACGTGTTACCAGCACGTGGCGTCTGTGTGCCGCTGAGTGTGAGGCTGTGGGCAAGCGACTTCTCTGGGAGCCCGAGCCCGGCTTCGCGCTGAACAAGATGGGTGACATCCTGCGCGTAATCGATGGTGTGAACCACAATAACTTCAGTGTGATGGCAGACGTTTGTCACGCTCATCACATTGCAGAGCTCGGTTCGCGCCAACCTGGGAAAAAAGAAATCCTCCCTGGTGGCATCGGCGAGTTCTTCAGTCGACTGAAAGGCAATGTCGGGAGAGTTCACATCATCGACAGTGATGGTGGAATCAATGAACACCACACGAGCGTTCACACTCCGCTCTTCGATGGTTGTCTCAACTTCGATTCGTTCATGCGCAACATCGCTGCAAGTTCAGACGACCCCGTGTGGACGATTGATCTTTGCTTTTTTCCAAACGCTTGGGAGAACGCAAGAAAGTGCAAAGATGGGCTCGATCGACTCATCTCTCAGCACGGTTGAGAGGCGCTTCACAGCAACACACAAGGCCGCCGATCATTTGTGCGATTCGGCGGCCTTTTTTGTCAAAAGGAGATACCAAAATAACGGTTGGGAAGAAGAAGGGGGTCTGCTGCCCTTTACAAAGCCAATACTTGTGGTATTATGCCCTCTTATGAGCACCGATAATTCATCCTACAAAGCAAGAGACTGTATTGCTGCATTGCAGCGTGTCCACGACAATTTACCAACGGATGCAACGGCCATATTGGAGCTTACGGAAATACAGCGCATAGCCTTTTTACATGGGTGCATGCATCAAAAGGAAAGTGACTCTGATGCTGCAGATCTTGCTCCAAAACTCTACTGCAACAGGGCTAAGAATACGATTCGCATTGGTGACGTTGGACGAGAGAGGATGCAGTCACTCCTCCAAAAGAGTATTGATGCATTAAGGAGCCAGTTTTTTCCTCCTCAGAAAGAGGAGAAGGAAGACCCGGGGGTAGTAATACAAAGAAGGAAGAACATGGCACTAGAACACAACCCTCCAGATGGTGGCCTTATCGAAGTTACGTTTCAATTTCCACAGTGGATAATGCGTATTGTTCTACCGGGAAAAGGCCGAGCTGAGATATCAGGATACAACCTTGAATACATGCATATTCTGGAGCAAATTACACTGATGGAACAATGTCACGCACAAGCAATAGCACTTGCCGGACAAGGACGCTCTGTGTCAGAGATCAAATCAGAGATTGATGGGATGGTGAATCCGTAAATCTACAGACACTCCCCCCACAGTCCCCTCTGCGCATTCTGTGCTTCAAGCTGTGCGTTGTTGTAATCCTCTTCTCGTGGATGAGAGAACCACGGATAGAATCGTGCGAAACCTTCTGATAAAAGCTCACGTCCGACGTCTTCCCCACGGAAGTGAATGTACCTAAGGAGTCTTCCGTATTTGTCCCTGTTGTCTCCCGGTTGCCTTAAAAGCTCCGCGCGGTTTTTCCCAAGCTTCTGCCTAAGGTATACAAATGCTTCTGAACTAAAACACTGCGCTTTGTCCTGGAACAAATCTACTTCAGGTGCATCGATACCAATAATGCGCACTGTTTCTTTTATCCCATTATTTAGTCGCACTTCGACCGTGTCTCCATCGATCACTCGATTGACCGTAACGCGCTCTGCTTTCTCCTCTTGATTCACTCTCGATACCGATCGAAAGCGTTTGCGGGTTTCTGGCCCTGTCTCTCGTGGGGCAGACCCCGCTCCGCCACAGTTAAACGAGAAACGCTTTTGGATGCGCTCACTTACACGCACAAATGCTGTTGGGCTTTGAGCAAAACGCTTGCGTATGCGCGTGCAAAGACTCGTGCGAAAACGGTTATAGCGTTTGAGCTGTACATCATCCATCGTTGTTGGATGAAAGTGATACTGCCCATACGTAAATCCGTGTCGCTCGCAATTCGTCTCACACCGATGCCCTCCACGACTATCCGTAGCACCCGAGTGCGCAAGTGCAACAGTCGGAAGAAAGAGAAGTGCAATGATCCATAAGCTTCGTACCATGAATTTAAGTATACACTTACACAATTTGCTTCACCAGCATCAGTATCCACACTACTTTACAGGCAACGTGTAATAGTTGATCGACCTTAAAGGTAAAGCGACCTTCCATTTTTCCGTAATCAATCACTCCGTGACAGATAACTTCCAGTATTGCCAGGATAAAAGACCCCGTAAAGAATCCGACAAGCCCTCCGTGAATAACGGAATGTGCGGCGAGATAGATATACCAAGATTCTGGGTTGTTCTTGCGATTTTTACGTTTGATCATGTTCTCGTTCTGGAGCCCAAAATCGCCAAGGGCGTGTCCGAAGAGGAGAAGAAAGAAGATGTCCATGGGCACCAGTATACAATATCTCCTTATAGGTGTGCCACCTCTTGTACAACCAGTTGTGACTCGAGGAATTGTTTGAATTTCTCCTGCGCCTCTTTGATGCTTAATTGATCATTATCGATCAGAAGATCTGGATTTTCCGGTGCTTCGTACGGACGATCCTCTGCCCCGAGTCCACTACGTTTGATGTACACCCACGTCGGGTCACACATCACCTGCAATTCCTGACGAACAGATTCAAATGGAGCAATAACTGCAACTATGACCAAGTAGCCACTATCTCTAAGAAGTGCTGCAAGTCTCGCAACACGCATGTTATGTTTTCGTCTATCCTCCGGGCTAAAACCTTCATCACGAGAAACGGTATCCCGCATCTCATCTCCATCTAGCACTACTACCCGTCGCGCTAGCGGATTGGAAGTGTCCATCTGCTCATTGATATGCTCACGCATCGCAAACGCAAGTGTGGACTTTCCTGCTCCACTATTTCCGGTTAGCCAGATAACGGGGAAGCGTTTACTCATCGTACTTTGAGGTGAGCATCTTTGTCGTATTCTTTTCCTGCTTCGTCATACAGTTTTTTACGAATGTCTGTCGCACTGATGTTTTCCGTTTGTTCATCCAATTGAATGAGCTCGTACCCAACATCACGCCCAATAAAGACACTGAGGTTTGCACCGGGGTCGGTAAAGACCTGTATCTCCACTTGGGTTTCATCCGGGAATGCAGCGCGAATCATTGCCTTGCGTTTTTCGAAGTCAAATGGATTTTTTTCGGTCTTCTCTGTTTCACGCATCATGACAATGCAGCAATCACATGTTTCGAGAATCTTTTCGATGCACTTTTTGTGTCCATCATGAAAGGGTTGAAACCTGCCAACGAAGAGTCCTGTTTTCATAGGAGAGAACTGTAATACCATAAGAGAATTATCGCAACCCGTATGCGTTTTCTGTTATGATCAACCCATGTTTTGGGCTGATGACATTGTCGATCAAATAGAAGAGCGCTTCGCTAAAGAAATTCGCGAAGGGACTCCACTGATCATACGTGATGAAAAAACACTCTCTGGAAGAGTGCACATTGGAAGTGCGCGCGGGATTGTACTCCATGGATTAATTGGTCAAATCCTGACAGAACGCGGTACTGCGAATGTGAATATGTTTGAGCTCAATGACAATGACCCAATGGATGGACTGCCCGTATACGTCGACCAAAAGAAATTTGAACCACACATGGGAAAGCCGCTCTTTGCAGTCCCTGGCATTAGCGATAGCGATGAGAATTTTTCTACCGGATTTGGGCAGGAGCTTATTGCAGCAATGGAGCCGATGGGTATTCCTATTCAGTGGTATCACCCGAGACCGCTCTATGCAGAAGGAAAATTCAATGAAGTGATCAAAGAAGCCCTAGAAGGTGCCAAGCGCATTCGAGAAATTTACTTGGAAGTGAGCGGTGGCGGGAAGCCTGATGACTGGTTTCCACTCAATGTGATATGCCCGACTTGCGGCAAAATGGGAACGACAAAAGTGACAGGATGGGATGGGAAAGAAGTAACGTTTGAGTGCAAAGAAAAGTATGTAGAGTGGGCTGAGGGATGCGGATATACAGGATCTATGAGTCCATTTGATGGTAAGGCAAAACTCCCATGGAAGGTGGAGTGGGCCGCGAAGTGGAAAGTACTTGGGGTAGACATAGAAGGTGCCGGAAAAGACCACTACGCCTCAGGAGGTTCCCGCGAAGTTGCCGCACTCATCTCAAAAGATGTCTTTAACTACCCTGTTCCATTTGATATTCCCTATGAGTTTTTCAATCTTGCAGGAAAGAAGATGAGTGCCAGTAAAGGACTTGGTGCTTCCGCCAAAGAAATCGCTGATATGCTTCCGCCGAAGATGCTAAAGTTTTTGATGATTCGCAAAGAGGCACGCGTGCCAATAGATTTTGATCCAGAAGGAAAGACGATCCCCAATTTGTTTGATGAATACGATCGCTGCGCAGACCACTACTTCAACCGTCACGCAGAACCATACGTTGGTTTCGCTCGTGCATACGCTCTTGCACAAACTGATGTCACCAAAGAACCTGAGGACTTGTGGGAGATGCGCTTCCAAGCCTTAAGTTTTGCTGTACAAATGCCACATCTAAACTTAGAAGAAGAAGCAGCCAAACTTAAAGGTTCAGCCCTTGCAGAAGCCGAGAAGACAGCCCTCCATGAGCGTGCGGATTACGTAAAAAAGTGGCTGGATACTCTGGCACCTGCCGAATACAAGTTCGTGATTCAAGACAGTGCTCCGAAAGATCTAGAGCTGAATGAAAATCAGAAAGAAGCTCTCGCGGCACTTGGAAAAAAACTTGGTGACCTCAAAGAGTGGACGGGCGAAACCGTGCACGACAAAATCCATCGTACAAAAGAAGAATTTGATCTGCCGCCGAAAGAAATTTTTCAACCACTGTATCGCATCTTTCTTGATAGAACGAGTGGGCCTCAGGTTGGGTGGTTTTTATCAACAATGGAGCAGAAGATAGTCACTGAGAAATTGCAGTCTGTACTATAATTGCACCGTGACAGAATTACTTCACACGTACAAGCTCATGTTCACGTAACAATGCAAAGAGTGTTTGGGCGCCTATACGATGTCCGTTGGGGTTTAAATGACCCTGCCAGTACGGCAACACCTCATCTCGACGTGCATCGAAAACGTCAAGAAAGGAAACAAACGGCCGATCAAGTTTCGCAAAGAGGGATTGTAAACGTTTTGTTCCGTATCCCCGTTCCAGTTTTATGGAAGAATATGATGGTTCGCTCATGTAGGAATCCCACATGTCTTCTGTATTCTCTATTTCAATCCGCGGAGGAATGGAATAGGCAACGAAATCTATGTTCCTTTTGTGTAAATCATCCGAGAGCTCTGCAATGAGAAGTTCGGTAATCCTCCATCCTTCCTTTACCCACGAAAGCTGATCTTCTTCACGTGCATGTATATTGGAAAATCTTGAGGCAGGAAGAGTGGCGTTATATTCAAACATTTTCTCCCGCATAATTGTACTGATAATAGAGGTTCTCATCGGACCTTCGACATTATATTTTGCTCTTTAAAAAGATTTTTCCAATGCGTTAAAGAGTGCTGAGTGTCGCCGCAAGACGTTTCGAATCGGCTGTCCGCTTGTCCGCCTGAGAGAGCCGTCCCACCGCTCAAATGCATAAGGGCGATATGGGTAGTCATCGCAAATATTCAACCCACTTTTTGCGTTGTTACACACGTCATTACCCGGAAGAATTTGCAAGATGACTATATCTGGATCTAAAGCGTAGCCTATTTCTTCGAGCATAATCATTTCCTCCAGTGTTCCAAAACCAGATGCGGCAAGACTGATCACCTCCCACTTGTCCAAAGCTTGCCGATCTAGAAGTGCCTGTAGCTGTCGCATTCCGGTATGCTAAATTTGTACCCTCCGGCCCGCTGTCATGGAATCTCCAAGAATGACTATTCGTTTTACTCCATCGGGTTTTTGCTGCTTGTGATCTACATCTCGTACACCGATATTGTTAAATGCAATTTCGGTATTGTGTTTCTGGCTTATGCAAAGATCATCACAGGGTCTGACAACCTCTGAACCCACTGGTAGTCGTCGACCAAGCACTTGGTGCACAGGGTTATCAAGAAATAATCTTGGTACGCCTTTCAATCTGGCAGCATATTCGCCGATCCCAATCGTAATACTGATAATGCAAAGTGCCAGGAGAATATTAATGCAACGATCACGATTCATTGCTGTGATAGTACCATTAGGACTCACTTACCCAACATCCTTTCTTTATTTGCTATACTTCAATCATGACTACTCTTCTTCAACATGCAGACTACGGCCACCTCCTCCCTGCAGCTCACGGGCTACTGGAAGAGCACACAGATCAAACGACAGCGCATTTGATTGCCACCGGAGCCGCAATGGAAGCACTTGCCAAAAAGTTTGGTGGAGACACGCAGACATGGAAAGTTGCCGGCATGCTGCATGATTTGGATTGGGATAGCCTCGATAAAGACTACGAAGCACACTGTGGAGGAAAGCTTGAGGAACTGCTACAGACGATTGAAGCCCCTGCGGAATTGCTGGGTGACATCCGCGCGCACTATCAATCTAAATACGGCGTGGAGTATCCACTGGATACAGAGCTTCGCAAGTGTTTGTACTGCGTTGATGAACTGACAGGATTTATTATTGCAGTAACACTCGTGCGTCCCAGTAAGAAGATTGCGGATGTCGAGGTACGAAGTGTGAAGAAGAAACTAAAGGACAAAGGGTTTGCCGCTCAGGTAGATCGGGAGCAGATTGGATCGTGTAAGGAGCTACTGGATATGGAACTTGAAGAATTGATCGAAATTGCGCTGGACGCGATGAAGAGTGTGGCAGATGATATTAACCTTTGATGCACAACTCTCAACAAGATAACGGCGCACCCATGCATTACCCCCCGGGCATTTTCATTCTCCTATTGTAGGACTGAATGCCATTAAAGAGCGGGAAGAAGATATTTTTGCAAAAGATCCATACGAGCCCATCTGTGGAATAGATCTGCATATCGATGCACAGTTAAAGATGCTTGCCTCCTGGACTGCATATGACATGTCTCTGGACGACAAAACAATGCGCTATACAACAGAAAGCCAACAGAGTTTTAACGAAGCAGATGCCACGGTGTTGCAAAACATCCTTCGTATGTTGCAGCCTCACCGCTACATAGAAATTGGCAGTGGCTATAGCTCTTTCATGGCATTGGATACCAATGAATATTATTTGAATAACACTATGCACTGCACTTTTATCGACCCACATCCAGAAATACTGACATCGCGACTGAAACCAGGCGATACCGAATGCATCTCTATACTCCCACAGAAATTGCAAAACGTAGATACAAGTGTATTTATGAGTCTCGAGGAGGGTGATGTGCTTTTTGTAGACTCCACGCACGTCCTCAAAACAGACAGTGATCTCTGTCATATATTGTTTCGCGTTCTTCCAAACATTGCTCCTGGTGTCTGGATACACTTCCATGATATTTTTTGGCCTTTTGAATACCCAAAAAAATGGATCGAAATAGGAAGAAACTGGAATGAGGTGTATGCGATTCGCGCATTTTTGTCTAACAACCCGTCGTATGAAATACAGTTTTTCACGTCCTACCTGCAAACAGGTCTTCCTGTTCTTTTCGATCAGGCGTTACCGCACTGCAAAGGCAACGGCGGTAGTTTGTGGATTAGAAAAATCTCCTAAGAGACCACCCACTTCTTCTAACTGCTCTACATAATGGAATGTTTGTAGCACCCATTGCTCTGCTTCTAACACAACATCACGCAATTGAGGAGTGTAAACACACTGTTCATCTAATTCTTGATTTGCTTTGTTTTGAGGTTCCAAAGAGAAAAAAGTCTCTTCGGGTATACGCTCTTCTGCAAGACTAAGAGCATAGGAAAGATCTTCAGTAAGACGCTCCAGTTTTCCTACAAAATCCACTGCATCTCCATTTGGGCCTAAATAATATCTATAGACACATCCTGCTATTCCTTCCGGATAATACCGTAATGCATTGCGCACAAACTGCGTAAAATCATTGGAAGCACATTTATCAATAGGCACAGATTCCGGATGCCATCCGTGTTTCATGCGATGTTTCCAGTACGACTGATACCACGTGAGTGGATGACGGACAAAACTGAAGGTAAATTTTTCTTCCATCTCAGGAGGTAAATCTTTCACTCTATCGTGTGGCTGACGTGCATAATTATGCAGCCTTCTTTTTGTTGCATCTCTATGAATAGTTTCTGCCTGTACAAGGCCTGCATTCAGCAACACTTCCCGTACCCACGTCCCACCTGTTTTTGGAATGTGGAGAAATACCGATCGGGGTAGAATAAGTGCCATAGCAGCATGGTGACAGAACTCATCTTCAAGTCAATGTTCAAAAATTATGCTGCTATAAAAGTAGATAACGTGCTTTGAGGCACAAAACCACTTTCTAAATCCTGCACCAGCTCCTGTACAGAAGGCTGACCAAGATGCTGAAGAATCTCATCAAATTCTGAGCCATAGATACGATATGCTCGTTTGCATTCATCAATAAACTGCTCATCATTTCTCCAATGCTGATCGAGGAAAATTGTATTGAGCTTCCCTTTATATTTTGAATCTTTCTGAAAAAATTTCTCAGACTGATTATTTTGCGCACGTAAAGACAAATTACCACCAATGATATGGCTATCTGTCGTATACCAGCGAGAGAATGCTTCGGAATCAAATGATACACCGCAAAGAGAGCAGAGAGATTCAATAATCTTTTTTGGGTGTAGAGCTAGGCTTCTATAGCATAATTTCACCGTATCAGCGTGGTATATTCCACTGTACTTCGCTTCATGATTCTTGTATGAATTCATCAGATTCTTATAAATAACACTATACTGGGCAAACCACTGTATCGCGTTTTTCTCCTGTGAATGCTGCACGCATGAATAGGCATATTCATGAGGAGTCTTGCTAAGAAATATTCTGATATAACGCAAATCAGGATCCAATACCTCCATCATTCTTATGCTTTTTGAGGAATCCACAACAACATCGCATTTGTATTTTGCAAGACAATCCGCATAAAACTTCTTTGGATTAATATCTTTAAAAAAAGGGCACTCGACAACCTTTTCTTTGCATTGAACGCAACATCCGTCTTTTCCCATTGGCATATAATAATGTACAACTTCTCCCAGTCCACGAATACCGTTTTGTGAATTGAGCAATTGATTCAGCAGGCTACTACCGGAAAACGACGTCCCAAATATTTGAATAACAGTTTTCAAAATGCACAACATAATGTTTCATATTTCTTAGCATTGTACAAGTGTAGTATATTCTTCATTACAATGACTGATCGTAATAGCATAGAACGCAACACAGAAGTCTGGCAAAACTGGGACTGGTCTTTGCATGGAGAAGAGTGGACACCATCTTATGCCTGGAAACAACATATTATTGATCGCCTCATTATCCCCTATATGAAAGAAGGAGGAGTGATTTTAGAAATTGGACCCGGAGGAGGACGATGGACAGAGGAGCTTATTTCTCTAGCAGATACACTTATACTGGTAGACCTCTGCGAAGCGTGCATTACACACTGTCGTCAACGTTTTCAGGGCCATACCCATATTCAATGTATAAAAAATGATGGAAAAAGCCTTGCCGCTATGTCCAGTAACAGTATCGATTCCATTTTTTCATTCGACGTATTTGTACACATAGCTCCTGATGATATTGCATCATACGTTGCAGAATTTCATCGTGTACTCAAACCCGGTGGCATTGGCGTCATTCATCATGCTAAAGAGGGCCGTAATACCGGCTGGCGCAGCGATATGACTGCGGAGAAATTTGCATCTCTTGTTCAGAATAATTCGCTACATCTTATCACGCAATTTAGTGGTTGGGATGACAATGGAAATCCTATGATGCAGTCGCAAAAAGATGTGTTTACTGTGCTGCAAAAACCTGCCTGAACGGCCTATTCTTTCGTGCGAAAATCAATTATGCTATTCCTCCTATGGATAAATTATGGAAAAGCATTATTCGACCAGCTATTGAGTTAGTGTCAGCAAAAACTCTTGTGGAAATTGGTGCCGCACATGGAAAAAATACCCGTAAACTTTTGGAGTATGCCTGTGAAGTAGAAGGCACTGTTCATGTCATTGATCCTCAGCCACTTTTTGACACCGAAGAGTGGCAAATAAAGTACGGCAACCATCTTGTGCTGCACCGTGACCTTAGCCTTAACGGGCTCAGTACACTCACCGACTATGATGTCTTGCTTATCGATGGTGATCACAACTGGTACACCGTATATCACGAACTGCTCATTGCAGAGCGCAATGCACAACATGGTACCTTTCCTCTTGTATTCCTGCATGATACCGGATGGCCCTATGGAAGACGAGATTCCTATTGGAACGTAGATATTATTCCTGCATCACACTGTCACCCATATGAAAAAAAGGGATTGGTACCCGGTCAATCTGCTCTTTCAGATGATAATGGATTTAATGCTTCTATGAATAACGCAGTATATGAGCATTCCATAAACAACGGTGTTCTAACCGCCATAGAAGATTTTCTAAAGCAAACGACGCTTTCTCTGGATTTTATTAATATTCCTGGTTTTCATGGCTTGGGCATTCTGGCACCTGCAATACTTCTGAAACAGTATCCAAAACTCGCCACATTTCTATCGCAGATAACTGTAAGCACGCCCCTTCTGAAGTACATAAAGGATATTGAACATGCGCGTACAGAACTGATTTCTCACCAATACTCGCTAGAAATGACAGGCGATAAATTATTGTCTGAGCTCCATACTGAACAAGATGAGCTGGAAAAAGAAAAAAGAATACACAAACGGCAAAAACATATAGCAACAATAGAACGGCAAAGGGTACAAAAAGAACGGGATGCAGAGCGACTTGAGAGGCAAAGGGTACAAAAAGAACGGGATGCAGAGCAACGTGAGATGCAACGTGAAAGAGAGAAGTTTCTCAGTCAACAAGAAACACTCGAGCAAACCATCCATCATATTTTTCAGACTCGCAGCTGGCGTATAACCGCACCTCTTCGTACTACCGCAAAAAAAATCCGATCTATGAGAACCAATTTCATGTATGCATTGTTTGGAGCTCTGAAAGATTTGTGGACAGATTTTGGTAAGCCATGTCCTCGTGCAGTATTTTATGTACGACACCGCCTCCTCAGTAAAAAGTGGCCGGTACGAGAGCAACAAGAAACGTTGTTACAGGCATCATCTGAACAAAAGTCTGCTTTGCACGAAAAACAAACCGAACCCAAACATGTAGAGGATGTAGTTGTTGTCATTCCATGTCATAACTACGGACACTTTCTAACCGACGCAATTGAAAGTGTGTTAGCGCAAACAGTTAAACCTAAAGAAATTCTAGTTGTGGATGACTCATCCGCAGATAACACTGCCGAAATCGCATCACGGTATGCAGACCGAGGTGTTAGATATATTCGTGGTGAATGGCGTAGTGTTGGTAATGCACGAAATGCAGGACTCAAGGAAACGAATTCTATATATCTTGTTTTTCTTGACGCAGATAACATGCTGCATCCGGATTATCTTCATCATGGACTTCAAACTCTTGAAGAAAATCCAAATGCCGCGATTGCTTACTGCAACCTACAACACTTTGGTGAAGATGATACATTGCGTATGTTTCCAGACACATTTGATTGGCAGCGCTTTGAATACCACAATCACATTGATGCCTGTGCTATTTTACGAAGAGATTCGCTGATGCAAGTCGGAGGTTTTAGCCATGGAATAGATCAGGATGGAGACTGGGTAACCTGGAGAAGAATTCTAAAGCTTGGCTGGCAAGCAGTGAAAAGTAACGGTCTCTGCTTATACAGAATTCATTCAGACAACATGTCTCACAAATTGAAGGAGAAGGGATATGCCAAGCGTTCGGGTTTTCTGGAGGAAGAAGCGACACTATGCATAACACTCAACAAAGCAGATTTATCCTCATGGCAGCAAACAGCCGCATTCCTGCAACGGCAGACATATCCTCACAAGAGTGTGCATTTAGTCATTATTGATAACAGTAATAATGCTCAACTGAAACAGGCCGTGCGAAACACATTGGAAGTTATCGATTACGGCTCGTACACATATCTACAGGAACCACTGGCTATGGCGCAAAATGTTCCTGAGAACTTGGCAGACTCTGTTTTGTTATCACGCAATCTCAACCGTCTTGCGCAAATGGTGCCGGAAGGTCTGGTGTTTTTGCTTGCAGAAGATGTTATTCCTCCAGACAACATATTCAATACACTTATTGAACACTTTTCTTGCGATATTCTCTCTGTTTCCGGTGTAGTAAAACCCGAGAATGGGCGCACAACACTAGTATGGAACTGGACCCATAAAGGGGCTCCTAGTTATATCAATAAAGGAAAGAGTGTAGAGGATGTAGGAGGTGCAGGTATTGACTGCACTGTCATGCGAAGTGCCTTTTTACGAAATTCTATTTTCCATGCTGGAAATCCGCATATGGATCCGATGTTAAACTTTTATTCACAGTTCGGTAGTAAGCAAGGTAAAAAGTCCTTAGTGGACTGGTCTGCTATTTGTACACTTTCCCAAGAACGCATCTCATGATCAGGCGCCCCCGCCTCCTTTTGCTTCCCGATGTCCGTAACTGGGCATTCCATACCACCGCAAATACAATTGCGGAGCACTGTGCAGATATCTTTGATATAGACATATATTTTACACACGAAAAACCAACATTACATGGACCATATGACATCATCCATGTGTTCTATCCATTCGAAACACATCACAGGAATTTTGATATTGGAAATGCAAAATGTATTACATCTGTTTGTAGTCATCGTTGGGAGAAGGAGATGGATACGTATAAATTTGCAGATAAACATCTTTCGCAATTCGATGCTGTTGCAGTGATAAATATCCAGTTGCTTTCTATGTTGTATGATTTGCATCCACATGTGTTTCTGTGTCCCGATGGAATCAATACTAAGATGTTCGATCGGACAGATGTAAGATCAGGGCCAATGGTCGTTGGCTGGGCAGGAAATACCAATGATTCTATCAAGCAACTCCCTCTTCTTCAGAAAGCCTGCGAAGGAATATGCGAACTTCGTATCGCTTCGGGAGACCTAGATGTAAATGCTATGGTTCGTTTTTACAATACCATTGATGTCATAGTATGTTGCTCTGAAACTGAAGGCGGACCAAGAACTCTTGCAGAGGGTATGAGTTGTGGCAATTTTCCTGTTTCTTTTAATGTCGGCATTGCGCCGGAAATCATTGAACATGAAACGAATGGTTTACTGGTAGAAGAAAAATCCATTGAAGGTTTACGGTCAGCTTTGCTGTGGTGCCAAAATAATATCGCATCAGTTCGCGGACATTGGCGAGTTAATCGTGAGTACATCCGTTCACAGCGTGACAAGTGTCACACTACAAAACAAATGGCACACATGTACCAACATGTTCTCTCCTCTACATGAAGCCACGTGTACTACTTCTTGCCGATTATCACAACTGGGCATTTGACTTCAATGCACGTGCCATCACGCGCATTTTGGGAGATCAATATACCTTTGAAACACTATTTACAGAAGACAAGCCGATCATAGACGAATCACGATATGACATCATTCAGGTTTTTTATGAAATGGAGTCATACCACCATAAATTTTTGCATGGAAAGGCAAAAATTATTAAGTGTGTGAGAAGTCATTACTGGGAGCTCAAAGGACTTTCGCCAATGCAGTGCTACTGGAAGTATCTCAAAGAAGCACACGTGCTTTGTGTAACAAGTCGAAAACTACTTTCTCGTCTTCGTGAGCTACCCATTCCGGCATTTCTTGTAAGTTCTGGTGTGGACACTGATACCTTCATCCCCCACAACGACCGCAAGGGGCCGATAGTAGTCGGGTGGGCTGGAAACGCTTCGCAACCCATTAAGCAGCTGGATATGCTAAAACAGGCCTGCGAAGGCATATGTACATTGAAGATTGTGTCTGGTGATGTATCTCATGAAAGTATGATTGATTTTTATAACTCCATTGACGTCATTGTAACCTCCTCCAAAGCAGAAGGTGATCCACGTCCAATTCTGGAAGGTATGAGTTGTGGAAATTTTCCTATCGCATTTCCTGTGGGCATTACTACAGAAGTAATAGCATATGAAGTGAACGGACTACTTGTGCCACAGAATGATTTTTCCGAGCTCAGAAAATCTCTTAAGTGGTGCAAGGACAATCCGGAAATAGTACGAAAGACTGCACGATACAATCATGAACTTATTCGCGTAAAGCGCGACTGGAAAACGACTGTGCCAAACTATGCCAATGTATACGAATACCTGCTTTCACGATGAGTAAACAATATACAGGACAGGCCGCCGTTATCATTCCATGCCATAATTACGCGGATTATCTTGGAGAATGTATAGAAAGCGTACTTGCACAAACATTGATTCCCCGTGAGATCATCGTAGTAGATGACTCATCCACCGATAATACAAAAAAGGTCGCTTCGCGCTACGTAAATAGCGGTGTTCGATATATACGTGGTGAGTGGAAAAGTGTCGGTGCAGCACGCAACGCAGGTATGAACGAAACCACTGCTCCGTTTGTTGTATGCCTGGATGCGGATGACGCCATCTCGCCATGCTACATAGCAGAAGGATTCCGAGCATTCGATAGGAATACAGACACTGCCATTGTTTATCCAGATTTAGAATACATCGGCAATAAAAGTGGAGAGTTCCTCTTTCCCGATCCATTGGATTGGAAACGGTTCGATACAAAAAATAGTATTCAATCTGCAAGCATGGTTCGAAGAGAGGCCCTATTGCAAGCGGGCTCCTGGAGTCATGGCATTGATCACGATGGTGACTGGATAACGTGGAGGCGTATCCTCCATCTGGGTTGGAAAGCGGTAAAAAGCAAAGGAATACACCGGTATCGCATCCACGACAGGAATATGTCATCAGAAGTCACTATCCCTCAAGGATACGCCAAAAGAGCCGGATTTCTAGAAGAACCAGCAACGCTATGTATCGCACTCTCAGGACGCAATTGGGCATGGCCGCTATTGAGTGGATTTTTGGAACGACAAACATTTCCACATAATTTTCTGCACTTAATACTTATAGAAACATCTCAAGATAGTAATTTTGCAACAATGGTAAAAGCCTGGCTCGCCTCCTGTGATTACTGTTCATCAACATTCATACGCGATACAACTCTACAAAAAGGATTGGCAGATGTTCCACGATCCGAAGTCACAAAGCTTGTATCGCACGCTGTCGGAAGACTCTATAACCAATTTGCACAGCTGAGCACCACAACGCTAACACTATTTCTGGAAGACGATATGATACCGCCCGATGATGCGTACCCAAGAATAATCCAAAACTTCGATACAAATGTATTGAGTGTAAATGCAGCATACAGAAGCAGAAAAAATGGATGTTCCGTCGGTTGGCTGGATTCATCTGGTACGGAATTTTCTTCAGACCATCCTATGGGCGAAGGAGTGAGCTCCGTATACGGATACGGTTTCGGCTGCAGTGCAATTCGCACCGCATACCTCAAACACAATGTGTTTCGCAGTCCAGAAGGCTTAAGTTATGACTTTGATTTTTACGATACAGCCATCAAAGATGGCTGGAAGACGCTGGTGGACTGGAACTGTGTTTGTAGGCACTACCATGATGCTTTGCGTTGGGTGTAGAACAATGACAAAATTGTCTATAGGCAGCTATCGTTTCTTTGGGATCTCCTTGATGCTGCACTATCCCCTGATCCATCCATAGAATACGATCACTCAGTTCTTCCACACGCTCAAGATTGTGACTAACCATCACTACGGTAACATTGCTGCTGATAAGCTCATCCATTGTATACATTGCCTTTTTCCGAAAGCTTTCATCACCAGCGGAAAAGATTTCATCAAGCAACAGAATCCGCGGCTTCGTGTGCACTGCTATAGAGAACGCAAGCCGCTGACTCATGCCCACAGATAGTTGGTACGGATACATATCCGCATCGGTAATACCTGCATATTCCAAAATAACATCAAAGACATCACGAATATGCTGACGCGACATACCAAACAGTGAACAGGTGAGAAAAATATTATCACGTATAGTCAGTCGATACTGTAAGCCAACACTTAAGTTGATGAGAGACGTTATAGGGCCTTCCACGTGTACCGAACCAGTATCCGGTTCGAGAATCCCTGCAATGAGTCGCAATAATGTTGTTTTACCTGAGGCATTTTTACCAACAATACCCAGTACTTCTCCTTCGTGAACATCGAAACTTACATCTTGTACCGCAGAGATACTGCGGGAATGCAGTCTTTTGCTTCCCGAAGGCAACATGTCCGCCATACGGGAAAGAAGTGTCGCATCCGTTCGTGCATGCACCCAGAAGGATTTGCTTACATTTGAGACAGAGATGACGGATTCTATACTCATAGTAGTGCGACAAAACGCGGACGAAGCTTATAAAACAAATAGTAACCTATACACAGTGTTGTTACCGCAAAGCCTATAAAATTGAAGAAAAGCTGCATGGATGGGATGCGGTTATAAATGAGAAGCTCACGAGAAAGATGGATACTATAATACAGAGGATTGAATAGACTAACCTTCGCCCCAAGACCTGTTTCGGTTAGAGTATAAAAAATCGGCGTAGCAAACCACCATGCTCTGGTGAGCACAGACCAGATTTGCTGTACATCACGAAACAGTACATAGAGAGTCGCAAGAATAAGACCTGTGCCAAAGGTAAACAGAAAGCTTATGAATAGTACCAAGAAATAGAGAAGAATGAGCGTTGGGGTGATACCAAACCAAAATAACATCCCCAGGAAAATCAGAATTTCAATGGAATGTGTAATCAGTGCATGGAGTACAGCTGCTACCACAAGAATTTCTATGCGAATAGGAAGTGACTTTATCAGTCCCGCATTCCCAGTAATCACAGTCATACCACGTCCTGTCCCTGTCGCAAAGAAGTTCCAAGCAATAATACCCATCATAAGATAGAGAGGATACTGCTCAATAGACGCTCCCAAGCGATGAGAGAACACGAACAGCATAATACCAAAGAGCAACAACGGTCCCAGTAGATACCATACGACGCCAAGTATGCTATTTTCATTTTGCAATTTAAAATTCGACTTCGTTACTTCATAGAGAAGTGTAATGTCTTTACTAAACAGTTTAACAAAGCGCGTATACATCATTTTCAGCCTACATGGAATACCTTGTTTTCGCTACCGCGAAGACGGGGTGGAGCTTCTGTCGCTTCGCTATACACCCCCACCAAAACCACTGACGTTTTGAGAGATCATCGAACTCTTCTTCATATGTAACCTTAAACCCATTGCACTCAAGAGCAGTATGGAAGAACGAAGGAGTCATGCCCCATATCCAATTACTGGGATGCAAGATGCCCGGCTGAAAAAAGTTAACACGTTCATTGTATAGAGATTGATGAGATAATTCTTCTTTAGGATGCTCTGGCAGAAAGACGAGTCCTCGTGATGTTTCCATTTCCCGAATCATGGGCTGGCAAAAACAGAAGGTTTCTTCTGTTCGCTCAAGGATACGCGCCAACACATCCAATAAGTTTGCCTGGTGCAACATAATTGAAAATGCGATAGATAGACTATACGTTTCACGAAGAGTTGCCATGAATAAGGGGTCAGCAAAATTTTCCTTGAGGAATTCAATATCATCTGTTAAGGGACTTTCGTTTTGCCACTCTGGCGCCTCATACATATCAACCATTGTTACACGATTACATCCCAACTCACGACAAAGAATGGAGTACTGTCCATGCACTCGCCACATTCCACCGTAGTCTATAACAGATTCTGCGGGACAAACTTTCTTGAGGAGATCCACTTTGAATGCCTGCAGTAATTCTGGCTTCGTAAGTGATGACATACTAATGACAAACGTTAGGCAAAGTATATTACGCAATTCAAGGCACGATTGTCACGTTTTTTATCTGGCAAAATGCTACACTTCTATTATCTCGTCACGCTCCGGCATAAGTACCTCTCTCTCCGGGCAAGCAGCGCGAATTCGCTCTGCAAATGGACTCATCTGTTCCTCTTCCCCGTGCACTAAGATGACTGTTTTTACGCCTTCTGTGCTGCAGACGAATTCATCTAGGTCATTCATATCAGCATGACCGGAATACGCATTGATATACACGGTCTCAGCTTTCTTTTTGTAGATGTGATCGAAGATTTTTACCTCATGCACTTCCGAATCTATCACCTTCTTACCAAGCGTGTTTTCTGCCATGTATCCCACTGCAAGTACGGTGTTTCTTTCATCTTCGATTTCATTTTTTAAGTGATGGCGAATGCGACCTGCTTCACACATACCGGACCCCGCCATAATAAGCATCGGACCAGGAGTACCATTGAGTGCTTTACTCTCATCAACACTGTCTGTGTACCGCACAAGCGAGAACTGGAAGGGGTTGTGTGCACGAGCGAGGAATTTTTCGTACATCTCTTTGTCGTAGCATTCTGGGTGCTTCATAAACACGCCGGTCACTTTTGTAGCCAACGGCGAATCGATAACTATAGGGATCGGAGGGATGTCTTTGGCATCCCAAAGTACATGCAAGTCGTACACAATCTCTTGTGTGCGCTCGAGAGAAAACGCAGGAATGAGCACTTTTCCTCCGCGTTTTGCCGTGCGAGTAATCACTTCTTCCAATGCATGTTTGGCAGTGCGGATATCTTCATGCTCACGGTTTCCGTACGTACTCTCGCAGATGAGGATTTCTACCGGAGGCATGTCTGCAGGATCACGAATGATGGGAAGCATGTTTCGCCCCAAGTCTCCACTAAAACCTATATGGCGCGTTGTACCCTTCTCTTGTATCTCCAGTACCACCATAGCAGCACCGATGATGTGCCCTGCATCTAGGAACTTTGCTTTGATCCCCTCGCACACATCAAACCATTCGTTATAGTTCTCTCCCTCAAAGTACTGCATACAATCAATAGCATCTTGCTGCGTGTGGAGCGGTCCATCGCATTCCATCATAGATTTTGCCAAGTGCTTGCAGTAGTACTCTTCATCTTTCTCGTTTATGTATCCGCTATCTTGTAACATCACTTCCGATAAATCTAAGGTGGCGTACGTGCAGTGAATACGGGCGTTGAATCCTTTCTTATGTAGCACCGGCACACGACCAACGTGATCTGCATGTGCATGGCTTAAGATCATGGCATCGATCTCGGCAGGCTCGAAGTCAAACTCGGCGTTTTTTACAGCAGATTCCTGACGATGACCCATAAAGAGACCACAATCTAGGAGTATACGCTTGAAGCCACTATCGGTTTCTACCTGGATTTCATGGCAACTACCGGTCACTTCTCTGGCCGCACCGTGGGGAATGATTTTCATATATTAGGTTAATGATAGCTGTTATGAGCGCATAGCAGATGCGATATCGGTCACAGAATAGCATGTTTTCTCTAAATCTCTATTGGTACTTTCTCTATACTACTGTAACAAATGATTCCACAAACTCTCATAACAGGACTAGCTCTTACGGGTTTAATTGGAAGCCCGGTAGCTTTTGATACACTAAGTGACGTAAACGTAGAACTGTATGCAAGCGCTCATACGATGGAGGATCGCGCAGCAGCTCGCGCAGCAGCTCGCAGTAGCCCTACAAGAACAGTCACCGAACGGCCAACACGTCGATCTATCACTCAAACAACAGCTGCTTCGCGTCGCCAGGCAAGACTGAATGCCAGAAGGCGCACCACAGAAACTCAACAGCCTACTGGTGACAAAACGCTTTACGAGCGAATGCAGGAACGCAGGAATCGAAGGCGTGCCGGTCAGCCAGTTTCTGTAAAGCAGCAAGTGATTGATGGTGTGAACCTGGAACGAGCCAAACACGGCCTCCCTCCTCTGCGTCATCAGATTGACTTGGAACGATCTGCGCAATTGCACGCACAAGATATGAAGAATCGGGATTATTTTTCCCATGAAAATGGGAATGGTGACCGGTCTGGAGATCGTATAAAAGAAACCGGATATGGTGCAGTAAATGCACAGGAATGTCGTTGTAGTTATAAAATCTATCTCGGAGAAAACATCGCCAAAGGTCAAAGTACTGTTGCGCAAGTCATTGAAGAATGGATGGCATCAGAAAGCCATCGCGAAGCAATGCTTAGTAAAGACTACCAAGAAGTTGGCGTCGGTATTGTCGATGACATTTGGGTCTTAAACTTTGGGAGAGTGGATATTACGCCTGTACGGTAGTCTATGTTCTCTTTGTTACTTTGTAGATACAAAGTAGTTCCGCTATCTCTTTGTCCCTTTTTTGATGAAATGTTTTTCTTCTTGGGGGACCAGGGAACCTCATTCGGTTCCCTAGCT
>CEPX01072520.1_pt1 | contig 22812 bp, 24 predicted proteins | sample 361361 | NCBI WGS metagenome assembly CEPX01 (sample SAMEA2619974, study PRJEB7988) | marine metagenome | biome: marine biome (ENVO:00000447); feature: mesopelagic zone (ENVO:00000213) & marine oxygen minimum zone (ENVO:01000065); material: "saline water (ENVO:00002010), including plankton...
ATGAATGGTTAAGAAGCCCGCCTGGAACAGAACTGACTGTGGAACAAAATTATGAAATAAATCAATCATACAGATTATAAAATTTAGAAATGCCCCCCTAAGAACCTAAGAACCTAAGAACCTAATATAATTCTATCAAATTTTTAAACAAAAAAAAATGGCTCGAACAACATGATGTCGTTGGAGCCAGGTAACTCTTGAAAGTACTATCTACGAGGATGTCTCGGCTTGGAAGCACGACGTTGATTATCACCTTCACCGCGGTGATGACCGTTGGAGCCACCTCTCTTCCGTTTAACGCCGCATCGCCGCCAGCCTTCTTCGGCAAGCTCTTCGGTTACTGCCGCAATCTGGCTTTCTGGAACCTCCCTCGTGGCGGTACGTCGTTTTGAACCTCGTTTTATACGATTGTCGAAATCCAACACGTAGATTTTCTCTTCCGCAGTTGCCGTTGACGTCATGTTTTTTCCTTTGCAGTAAGTCTTCGGTTTGCTTGCAAGATGAAAACTACCGCTTAGGAGGACCGTGGGCAAATGATATCAATCCATTCTCCTTTCAATGATCAAGATACGATCAATGTTTTGTGGTGTATGTCCCACAGATCGAGACTATTCCCACCAATTGTTCTTTAACACCATCATCTGTACTGGGCAACAAAATTCGGCCGCTGGCTGACAAACTGTTTTCTGAAATATCATCAACAGTGACCTTCACCTTGCACCAGGTCTCTGGCCTTAACGTTTGTCTGCAGACAACATTGGCATCCTCAAAAAACAGTTTGCCAAAGTGGTCTGTTTTATACAGCACCCTCAGGATTACTGCTTGTTCCACCATCTCAACCAATAATTCCTTGGTCACTTCATTGTCAGTAGACAACTCCACCCCCACTGAAGCCACTGCCGAAATACTGTCCCCTGCTTTCAGTTCTGCCCCAGAAAATTCAAAGCTTGCGGACTCAAGTAAAAGCCAACCGGCCTTAACGCGAATAACCCCATCGATTTTCGATCTGTCCAAAGAAACTATTGGTACTGAATCTGCAATCGATGCATCCATGATAATCCTCCTTTCATGTGGACTTTAGGGCACCATCCTATGAGAAATTTTTAGTCTAAAAACAAAAAGTCTTAGACCATACAATTTAACGGATATTTAAAAAATTGTCAAATATTAAAATTAAATAATTTCTACTTTGACTAAATTGGTCTGGCCTAAATAACCGATTGGATGACTGGCAGCAATAACAATGGTATCGCCTTTTTGAACCAATTTTTTTTGAAGCAATAATCTTTTGATAGAAATAATCAATTGATTGAAAGTTTTAGAATATGGTAGATAATATGGCTCAACCCCCCAGCTTAAACAAAGCTGATTACGGCTTTTTTCTGATGTCGCCAAGGCGACAATTGGAATGCTGGAGCGATACTTAGCAGTTGATCTAGCAGTACTGCCAGTAATAGTTGCGCAAGCAATTAACTTAGCATCTAAGTCGTCGGCAATATTTTGAACGGCAAAGCTGATGGTTGCGGTAAAGCCTTTCATTTTTTTTAAAGTGTCTTCTATTTTTTCGTACTTTTCTATTTCCTTAGATTCAACCTGATTGGCAATCCTTGTCATCACCCTAACGGCACGTAAGGGATATTTTCCAGTGGCTGTTTCACCAGAGAGCATAATAGCATCAGTACCATCTAAAATAGCATTAGCAACGTCAGAAACTTCAGCCCGGGTTGGTACTGGAAAACGAATCATTGAATCAAGCATCTGGGTAGCCACAATCACCGGCTTGGAAACCTGAATACAACGAGTGATAATACTTTTTTGAATCAAGGGAAGGTCTTCCAGGGGAATTTCTAATCCCAGGTCACCTCGAGCAATCATAATACCATCAACCACTGCTAATATTTTATCAAAGTTAGCCACCGCTTCTGGCCGTTCAATCTTGGCAATAATCTTGGTTCGTGTCGCTGGGCCTGGAGTTGCTGATTTAATTTTTTTAAAAGACTGGTCCTTGTGTTTTAAACGACTTTCAGCGGTGGCGATCATTTTTCGTAGAGCAATAATGTCGGCAGCTTCTTTAACAAATGATAATGAAATAAAATCAACGCCCTGCTTTACACCAAATTTTAGATCTTCTTTGTCCTTGGCGGTAATTGGCGGCGTTGTTATTTCCGAATCAGGAAAATTCATTCCTCTATTTGAAGTTAATAAATTGCTAATTACCACTTGGCACTCAATTCTTTTATTTTTAATACCTAAAATTTTTAATTCTATTTTAGCGTCATCAATTAAAATGGTATCGCCTTTCTTTACATCTTTATATAATCCGGCATACTGGATAGGAATTATGGTGGACTCATCCTTTTTATTAATTTTAGTACTCTCGTGAACTAAAATAATTTTTTTACCCTTTTTAAGTTTGATGCCCGACTCGGCCACTTTACCAATTCTGATTCTGGGGCCTTGAAGATCTTGCAAAATACCAACTGGGGTTTTTAATTTTTCCGAGACTGCTCTGATATTTTTTACCAGGACAGCATGATTATCATAACTTCCATGAGAAAAATTAAGCCGAGCTACATTAAGCCCGGATTTAACCATTTTGGTTAACTTAGATTTTGATTCAGAAGCTGGACCAATGGTACAGACAATTTTTGTACGCTTCATAAATTAAAAATAATAAAACTGGTAATATACTACCTGCTAATTTTTTTAAAATTATAATTTAAGAGTTTTGATTATCCAATTCCCTAAACCCTTGGCCCATCCACCAATTACCGGAATCTCCCATTTATCACCCTGTAGTGCTTTGATAATTCCGAAAATAGCGGCCACAGCGACAACCAAATTTACAATGACCATAAATGGACCTGTCAAAAAAGCCAGAATAGAGATAACAAATAATAATACTCCCTGACTGGCGTGAAAACGAACATAGTCGTTATTTTTTCGAGCCGCTAAAACTACTAGACTTAAAATCCACAGGTAGCTTGCTGCTGCCCAAACCTTTTTTTCTGAAGGATTAACTTTTTTTGCTTCAGCCATAATTTTTTAAAATTAATTATTTATACAATACTATTATAACACAAATTAAATTGACAACAAAATTAGTAAATGGTACTATTTATTTTTGTACTTTGGTCAACGCTTATAGGAGGGTAGGGCATGCCTGAGACTGCTGTCGAAGGTGAAAAAAAATCTGGCAATTGCCAGGTTGTACGTTACTGTACAGGGACAGGGTGCGGGTTAGAACTAAGCGAAAAAGAATCTGGCTCATTGTGCCCAAGCTGCTTGAAGTATGATGCTGGTGGCGACTAGCCACTAACTACTGACAGGGGCAATTCTTGCCTAACGAGCTGACCAATTTTGGCCAGCTCTTTTTTTACCTTAAATGAGCAACCAAAAAGCCGACCAATCAGGCCGGCTTCTTTTGAGATCCTGAAACAAGTTCAGGATGACAATTAAAATTACATCATTGGCATTCCGCCACCCATTCCGCCCATACCACCCATGGCTGCAGCAGCCGCGCCAGCCGCTGACGCGTCATCTTTACCTGGAATATCAGTCACTACTGTTTCCATAGTAATTAGAACAGAGGCGATGGAAGCAGCATTTTCTAAAGCGGTTCTGGTAACTTTCATTGGGTCAACAATTCCGGCTTGAAGCATGTCTACTTTTTGTCCAGTATTAAAGTCATAACCAGAGTTGGCATCACTTAACTCTTTGATATCATTGAGGATTAAAGAGATATCTTTAATACCAGCATTTAAAGCAATCTGACGTATCGGTGCAGTTAAAGACTGTTGAACAATCTTGGCACCAACTTTTTCTTCATCAGATAGCTCAATATTATTTTCTTTGAGTAATTCATTTAAGGCATTAGCAATTTTTACTAGAGCAGCGCCACCACCTGGAACAATACCTTCCTCAATAGCAGCTTTAGTAGCATTCAAGGCATCTTCAATTTTAAATTTCTTTTCTTTCATTTCAGTTTCCGTAGCCGCACCAACTTTCATCACTCCGACACCGCCAGCTAATTTAGCTAGACGTTCTTGAAGTTTTTCTTTATCAAAATCAGAATCAGATTTTTCCATCTCGGATTTAATCCGAGCCACTCGGTCATCAATTTTAGCTTTATCACCTTTACCATCAATAATAGTTGTGAATTCTTTAGAAGCTAAAACTTTTCTGGCTTGACCAAGTTGTTCAAGCTCAACACCATCAAGCTTTAAACCGACTTCTTCAGAAATAACTTGGCCACCAGTTAGGATGGCTATATCTTCAAGCATTTCTTTACGACGATCACCAAAACCAGGAGCTTTAACACCAAGGACATTAAAAGTTCCTCGAAGTTTATTAACCACAAAAGTAGCTAAAGCTTCACCCTCAATTTCATCAGCAATTATTACCATTTCTTTTTTACCACTTTGAGCAATTTTTTCTAACAGCGGCAGAATGTCTTGAACCGCAGAAATCTTTTGATCAGTAATTAAAATGTAAGGCTCTTCAAAATCAGCTTCCATTCGTTCAGCATTAGTAACCATGTATGGTGAAACATAGCCTTTGTCAAAACGCATGCCTTTTACCACTTCTTTCTCTAAGCCAAAAGTTTGGCCTTCTTCAACGGTGACTACACCATCTTTACCAACTTCTTCCATGATGTCAGCAATCATTTGACCAACTTGCGGGTCAAGTGAAGAAATGGTCGCCACTTGAGCTACTTCCTTTTGATCGGCCACTTGTTTAGTGATCTTTTTTAGTCCAGCTACAGCAACTCTAACAGTTTTCTGAATACCACTTTTTAAAGCAACTGGATCAGTGCCAGCGGCAACATTTTTTAAGCCTTCTTCAATCATTGCTTGGCCTAAAACAGTAGCGGTAGTGGTACCATCTCCAGCAATGTCATTAGTTTTTTCGGCAACTTCTTTAATTAAAGAAGCACCAACGTTTTCAAAATTATCTTCTAAATCAATTTCTTTAGCAATGGATACACCATCGTTAGTAACGGTTGGTGAACCAAAACCTTTATCAAGAACCACGTGTCTTCCTTTTGGTCCCAGACTTACTTTAACGGCATCAGCAACTTGGTCAATACCTTTTTTAACTGTTGCTCGTGCCTCTTCATCAAATTTAATTTGTTTAGCCATATTTTTTTAGAATTTGGAATTATGAATTAGGAATTTAGAATGCTACTCAATAACCGCTAAGACGTCTTCATCGTTTAAAATTTTGTATTCTTTATCTTCAACCTTTACCTCTTCACCAGCGTATTTACCAAATAATACTTTGGCACCAACGCTAATATTTAAAGCTTTGATTTTTTCACCATCACCAATAGCAATGATGTTACCTTCAGCTTTTTTTTCTTTATCAACTGTGTCAGGCAAAATAATACCTGATTTTGTAGTTTCCTCTTCGCTAATAGGTTCAACCACAATACGATTTCCTAGGGGTCTTAAATTCATAGTTTTTAGACTTAATTAGCACTCTATATTATAGAGTGCTAGATATTATTAATAGTCCAATTATATTAATACAAATTTTAATAATTGTCAAGAATCACTTGCAATGCTTAATTGCTTAATGTTTAAAGCTAAAATTAGCCAAAATATTATGGCTCCAGAATATAAACTCCAAAAATAATGATCAAATAAGCTAATTGTCAAAATAGCGACCAACGGTAAAAAAGAAATCATTTTTTCCAGAGAGGTTGGAGATATTTCTAAAAACCAAGTTAGCAAACCAATCATGATTAAAAAAACTAAAAGACCAAAAATACCGACTTCCGCTAAAATCAATAAAATAATATTATGGACCGGCTGGTAATAATAGCCAGGCCAAGTGTCATTTATCTGTTGAAAAACTCCCAGGGTATAATTTCCAACACCAACTCCTTGTAAAGGAGCATTAGAAATAATATCCCAAGCTTGTTGAGCAAAAGCAACTCGTAGATATATAGAAGCAACTTCTAAATCTTGATCGCCGGTTAATCGAGTCAAGACAGGCTCCGACATACTAAATCCCAAAATACTAAAAATAATTATAACCAAAAGCAAAATTTTGAAAAAAGTTTTTTTCCACAAATAATGTTTGTCTTTTATTAACCAGAAAATTAAAATCCCCAGGCTGACTATCAAGGCTAACCAAGCTGATCGAGAAAATGTAAAAAATAAAGCCGGAATAATCATCACTAAACTGGCTAAAACAAAAATTCGTTGATTTCTTTTTTTAGCAATAAATGAAAGATAAAGTATAAAAATTATGGCAATGACTAAAAAGCCAGCCAAAATATTTGGATGGGGTAAGCTGCCATAAGCCCGTAGCCAACGTTCATTAAAGGTTTGTAAAATAATTGATCCACCAACAGTCGGATGATGATAAGCCAAGCCTAACCACTTATTAGCAAAAGTGTATTGAGCAAAAAATTGCCAAATTGCAAAAATTGATTGAATCACCGCCGAGCTCACCCAAACAACAGCAATTTTACGAAGCTTAAAGCCTGACTGCTGTTTAGCTTGCTGTGAACTAGATGAATCTCCAGTTGTAAAGGTTACGATCATCGCCAACATTGCTCCAGCCTCTAACATGATGAACCAATTGTAATAAGCCAAGCTGGCGTCTAAAGACCAAAAAATAGAAATTCCGGAAATTAATATAAACAAAATAACCAGCCAATAAATTAAAATTGCTGGTTCTTTTAAACGATTAAAAAATTGTGATAAATTTATTTTTTTTAAAGGTCGATTTTTAAACAACCAAATGCTAAAAACCAACAGCACCAACCATAATAAAATTTCCGTACCATACAAACTTAATCGACCGTATTCCCAAACATATTCATTTAAATAAGCATCCTGCCAAATAAGTCGAGTTTGCCAGGGTAATAAGAATACAAAAAGATAAAAACCATACTCAATTATTTGGTTTAGTTTCGGCATTAATTTTTTTGATAAATCTTGGGCGTTCAATATAAAAATATATGATGACCGTTGCGAGAGATGCACCAATAGTGTTGAACAAAATATCAAAGGCATTATTAAAATAGTCACCAACTTGTTGAGTCACCCCAAAAGCTAACACGGCAAAAAGTTCTAGTAGTTCATTAATCGCTCCCATACCCAAAGCCATTAAAATTAAACCCAATGCAAAAAGCGGGTAACGACTCCTGATCTTTTCATCAATAAAATTATTTAACAAACTGTAGAGCGTCAAGGTTGCAATGAAGGTAGCATAAGTATGTACCAAATTATCATATCTAATAATGCCTTCAAGAAAATAAAGATCATAAAGTCGAGTTTGCCCCCAATAAAAATTACCGCCCAAAAGATGAAAAAAACCAAGCAACGAAAGATTAACTAAAATAAAAGAAGCTAAATGCAACCTTTTGTAAATAATGACGATAGCATAAATCAAAATGGACATCACTACCGTATAGTACAAAAATTCAAAATTTAACCAAAAAAAAGCGTTTGCCGTAAACGCTATCAAATAGACGATCGTAAAAAGTAAAATGATATGATTTTTTTTCAAAATTAAATAATCAATCATACTATTTCTAAATCATTTAATTTTTTTTGCCATATTGACCGATAATAATCTCGACGGTCAATTTTATGGAATTTTAACATGGAAGTGTTAACGATTACATTAGTATTATTTTTATCCAAAGAACTACCAAGATATTTTTTCACTCTTCCTATTTGCAATATTTTAGCAAAAAATTCCAGCAAGTTTCCAACCGTACCAGCTAATACTTTTCTATCTACCCCCTTAGAAAATTTAGTGTACTGGCTATCTTTAATCTGACGACGACTGTTTAGTGTCGTATCATAGAAATTAGGTAAATACAGATCCAGCCATGAATTGGCTTGCAAAAAATTCTTATAAACTCCTTGATCATAAATAGGCATTAATGTCGCTACCCAGTAGACTAAATAAGGATCAGTTGGCGGTAATGATATATCCGTTAAATTTAAGTGATCGTCAGCGACGTAAAAACTTAGACATACGCGGTCAACAACTTTTTTATCATGCCGTCTAATGCCTAAAAATGTGGTCACTAAAGTTATCAATAAACGTGACCACCATAAACGGCCTTTACGAACAACTATAAAAAAATCAATATCACTATGGCTACTAGCATTATTATACCCGGCATTGTTACAAATGCCAATCATTTTAATAAAGGCCAGCCACCTTAACCAAAAAATAGTTTTTAAGGCAATTTTAAATTTCTTTTCGGCAATCTGGTATCGATCCAGTCTAATTTTAATAATTGACTCTCGTCCAGCAAAAAAATAAAAACCTTTTTTAACTGAAATTCTATTAGTTAAATTATCAGACTCCAAAGCCTGGTTAATATCATACAAGCTATAAGGTTTATCAGGCAAGTAAAGCCACTTGTGTATCTCGACTAAAGTTAAGGGATAATCAAAAATATCAAAAAAAGCCAAAACTCGTAAGATGGCCTTCTCTAAGTTACTAAAATTGTTATTCTCTTTATACATCTTGTTTTGGTTTTTCAATTTGTTCAGGCTCAAACTTGCTCTCGACACCGGCAATTTTAACAACGTCTTTATCAATTTTATTCAATTCGTTTTGTGAAGTGTTATATATATTAACTGTTGTTGCTAAATTTTTACCAAGACGCTTGGTATGATCATCATAAGCACTAAGATGTTTTTGTAAGAGCTGAACACGTTTTATTATTTCTTGAGTTTGTTTTTCCAGTTTAAGAGAATTTAATCCAAGCAGAACTGTTTGCAGATAGGCAGCAAAAGTTGTAGGTGAAACAATAACTACTTTCTTTTCTTTAAAAGCGTATTCCACTAAATTTCTAGTGTTCACTTTAACCGCACCGACTTCGTTGACCAATAAATCATAAAAAATCGCCTCGGCCGGAATAAACATAAAAGCAAAATCAAGTGTCCCCTGATCTTGTTTAATATACTTACTGGTTTCTTCAATCCGCTTTTTTAAATCATTTTTAAAAATATTTTCTAAATCTTTCCGTCGTTTTTCATCTGTTTCGTCAACTATGCGATTATAATTTTCTAAAGAAAATTTAGCATCAACCGGAATAACTCCGTCTTTAGTAAAAATCGCCGCATCGACAATGTCACCATCATCAAATTTATACTGAATCTTAAAAGCAGTCGGTGGTAATATATTTTCTAAGACTAATTGTAAACCAGCCTCACCTAAATTTCCTCGCTGTTTCTGACTGGTAAGAACTTTCTCTAGATTTTGAATTTGATCCTTAACGCTAACTACTTGTCTGTTAGTTTCTTTTAGGCCAGTTAACTCACGCTCAACATTTTTGACAATACTTAAATTATCATTAAACTGCTTTTGCATCACTTCCGATGATTGATTAAACTGCTTTTGCATCACCTCGGTTGACTGACCAAGTTTATTATCTAAAGTTTTGTTCATTTCATTAATCTGATTTTGTAACATTAAAAGAGACTGATCCTCTTTTTGACCATCCAGTAAATCACGAGATTTTTTATTTAATAAAAAAATTATCGCCCCAAACCCGATAACGATAATCACTAAAATTGTTGGTAACAGAAAGTCCATAGTAACCTTAATTTATCATAACTTGTCCTTTTAATCAATTGACACTGATGACTGTTCATGGTATTTTTATAACTGTTAAAAATTAACTTTTTGCCTTATTAAGACACACCTCAAAACTGTTTTGATCCGGCTTATAGCCAACAGCCTAAGAGGCTTAATCTACCTTAAAAATAGGTCTCCTCGGCTGCTAAAAATCATTGTCAAACCGCTTGGAAAAATTGGGCGGTTTTTTCTATTGGTATTAATTTTACCCATTTATAAAATATACTTAATTGTCAAAAAGGTAACCAATAAATTTTATGCCCCCGAAAAAATTAGGCATCAATTGATTCATCCCTTTTCCCGCCGATATTTAACCCACGGCATAATTATTATTATTTCAATCTTTACGGTGGCCGCTAATTTAAATGCCTATGAAATCAAGCGTGACAATTTTGGCCAAACTAGTGTAATGGCAACTTTAATTATGACTGAAGATTTAGGTATTATTGAAGAAGAAGGGCCACTAACCACTGGTAAAAAAGTGACTCGTTATCTTGGACAAACCGGTGTCACCGCTCAACCACAAGTAACCGAAGGTGGTGAAGGTGAAGAATTTTTACCAACAACCGTCACTGGTGGTAGTGCCGTGGTCTCCCCTATTCTTTCACCGGTCGAAGAAGAATTACGCCAACGTGACAAAATTGTTTATTACACTATCCAAGGTGGTGACACTATTTCAGAAATTGCCGAAAAATTTGGTATTACCTCTAACTCAATTTTGTGGGAAAATAATTTAAGTGCCTACAGTCTTATTAGACCAGGAGATAAACTAACTATTTTGCCAGTCGCGGGGATTCGTCATAAAGTTGTTAAAAATGAAACTATTGCCAAGATTGCTAAAAAATATGGCGTTGAAGCCGAAGACATAATTGAATTTAATTTACTGGGCTCGGCCGACGATATTCAAGTTGGTGAACAGCTAATCATCCCTGGAGGTAAAAAGCCTTACATTGCCCCAAGTTATAGCTTTAGAGCAATTGCCACGGCTCCAGTAGCCGCTCCTCGGGTAATTGCTACCGGACAAATGCTCTGGCCATCATCTTGCCGTCGGATCACTCAATACTATCGGTGGCGTCATTCTGGTATTGATATAGCCTGTGGTTATGGTAATCCGATCTATGCTGCTGATTCGGGACGAATAATTAAAGCTCAAAGTGGCTGGAATGGCGGTTATGGTACGGTGATTGAAATTGATCACGGCAATGGCAAACAAACTCTTTATGGTCATTTAGGAAACATCTATGTTAAAGTTGGAGAAAGTGTTAATAAGGGTCAAACAATTGCTGCTGAAGGTTCCACTGGCCGTTCGACTGGGGCTCATAATCACTTTGAAGTCAGAGTTGGCGGTTCCAGACAAAATCCATTACACTACGTTAAATAAAAAAGATACCTCACTATTGTACATGCCACTCCAGTTTCTTCAGGTGGCGTGGGGTAAATAAAAAAAACGGTCTAAACGAAACGAATCATCTAGACCGAGATAGAGCAAATTCTTTTACGGCTGATATGTTAGGCAGCCTTTATCCTTTGTACGATTCGATCCAGGATGAATCGTATCCAAGGAATTGTAGATGGTGCGTGAGTCGATATGACCTTGGCACCGAATTGGCCAAACCCGCCGTAGTAAAATCGGATGAAAATCCGACCAAGGAACGAAGAAGACAAAGTGTCGTTTCGGAAGTTCCTTAAGGCTTCTACTTCAGGTGCGAATACATCACCATAAACTGCCGTAGCAATAAAGCACTTTTCTGATTTAAGATTCGTTAAACCTAATTCCCTTCTCTTTTGTTCCCACGCTGCGGAATGGTGAGGATGTCCCGTACTATATGCCCCACCTCTGTCATCTCTTTCTCCAAGTGGCATTGTTCTACTCCCTTCCAAGAAGCTCCAAAGAGCAGTTGTGATTTACCTTCCATACTATATTATTCTAATTAGATTAATCTGTCAATCCCACTACCATCTCAAATCTAACTCCTACTTTCTCACTTTTTCTTACCTTGCTATTGTACACGTCATCCCAGCGTAGCCCCACTGCGGCGGGGTTGCCTTAGATGGTTGAATCAACAAAAAAAGCCCAGGCCTTAAGGCCTGGGCTTTATAAATATCTATTTAACCAAACATTATCCATTCAGGCCTAAAAATAAGTAGTATTCCTAGAATAAAAATAACTATGCCACCAATTAAACTGGACCAGCGACTATACTTACCAGTTAAGCCAGCCATTTTTAAAGTGGTCATCGCTACCACAAAAATAAATAAATCATCCAGCAAGAAAATAAAAATGTAAAGCAATAAATATAAATAATAACCGGAAGTTGGTAAATCAGACAAAGCCAAAACTTGAGTATAAATTGCCGGCAGACCCGCTGAGCAAACTAACTCAATCATATTAACTGCAATAGCAATACTAATAATTCCCGACAAGACTAACCAAAATTTCTTTTGAGCTGTAACCTCTTTAAACTTATCCATAATCTTCCTTTTTCGTTTAGCACCGGTAACTTTACATAAACCACTTTTGTTAACGTACCATTCGCGTAGATGGTAAACCCCACTGCCAACGGCAAAAATACCAATAACGATGCGTACCCAAACAATAAACCCAATAAATAAAAATAAATTTAACCAAGCGGCTAAAAATAAAAAATAGACTAAGGCCGAGGTAATCAAAAATGTTAAACCTAAAATCCACATCTTTTTCCGATCTTTCATGCCGAGCAATAAACTAATTAAAAAAATCAACACCCACATCGCACAGGGATTAAATCCGTCTAAACCAGCGATAACAATGGTTAAAAGGGGTAAAGAAAAAGCAGAAGCATCAACTTCGCCAATAAACGGAATATTAAAAACTGTGGTCGAACCAAGCCCATCAACAGCGCAAGCCGTCTCGTCGTCACAAACGCTATCTACTGCTTGGGAAGTGCTACCATCACCTTGATAATTCCCAGCAGCAATTTGACCAACAGCCTCAACACACTTATTATCTAAACAATGATTAATCGCTTTTCTAATACGTTCTCCTGTAGTTTTGGCGCTACTAAAACCAACCACTACCTGCTCACCAATAATCGTAACCGGTACGCCCGAATTTTTTATGTTTAATTCTTTTGCCGCCTGACTTAAAAAACTGGCATTGTCACGATTATACCAAACTTCAAATTCAGTAATTACTAAACTAGGAAATTCTTTTTGCAATTCGATAAAAAATTCCTTTTCATCAGCACAATGAGGGCAACCATCACCATGAAAAAAATTTACGGTTGGTAAATTACTATCTTGAGCTATTATAAAATTAGGCAGTAAAAAAACTGTCAGGCTAAATAGTACTACTAATTTAAAAAATGAATTTTTCATAAGCTAAGCAATTTTAACTTTTATTAATCTTAAAGAATTTAGCACCACAAAAATTGAACTAAAGGCCATCATCCCTGATGCTAAAATCGGATGAAGTAAAATTCCCCAAATGGGATAAAGCACTCCGGCGGCTACCGGAATGCCTAAAGAGTTATAGACAAAGGCCCAAAATAAATTCCACTTAATAGTTGCCATGGTTTTTTTACTTAATCTAATGGCACCAACGATCTTCCCTAAATCTCCGGACACTAAAGTAATATCGGCCGCAGCCATGGCCACGTCCGTGCCTGTGCCAATAGCCATACCAATATCGGCCTGGGCTAAAGCCGGTGCGTCATTAATTCCATCACCAACCATAATCACTTTTTTTCCTTGGGCTTGTAATTTTTTAACTTCGTTAGTTTTATTTTCCGGTAATACCTCGGCCATCACTTGATTGACCCCCACTTGTTTAGCAATGGCTTGAGCTGTTTGCTCGTTGTCACCGGTAATCATCACGACTTCGAAACCTAACTTTTGTAAATCTTTAACCGCCTGAACCGAACCATCTTTTAAAGTATCGGCCAAAGCAATTAACCCAGTCAATTGACCATCAATGGCTACATATATAACTGATTTCCCTCGCGTGGCTAATTTATTGGCTTGAGTTTTGTAATCAGAAATCTTAATTTTTTTGTCCTCCAAAAACTTTTCTTTACCAATAGTAATTTTTTTACTATTAACTTCCGCCGTTAAACCAAGGCCAGCTGTTGTCTTAAAATTTTTAGGTTCCGCTAACTTTAAATTTTTAGCTTGGGCCGCCTTAACGATTGACTCCCCTAATGGGTGCTCAGAACTCATTTCTGCTGAGGCGGCGAACTTAAGTAACTTATCTTTATCTTCAGCCACAATGTCAGTGACAACTGATTCACCTTTAGTTAATGTTCCGGTTTTATCTAAAATTATTGATCTTGCTTGATGGGTAATTTCTAAACTTTCGGCATCTTTTATTAAAATCCCTTTTTCGGCTCCCCGGCCAGTTCCCACAATAATTGCCGTTGGGGTGGCAAGCCCTAAAGCACAAGGACAAGCGACAATTAACACGGTAATAAAAGCAAAAAAAGCTAAAGCAAATGGTTGGCCAAAAAACAGCCAAACCGCAAAACTTATTATTGCGATAACAATGACAATTGGCACAAAATAACTGGAAATAATATCAGCTAATCTTTGAATTGGTGCTTTAGAGCCTTGAGCTTCTTCAACTAACTTTATAATTTGAGCCAAAGCGGTGTCTTTGCCAATCTTCGTAGCTTTAAACTTGAATGCTCCGGACTTATTTATTGTTGCCCCGATTACTTCATCCCCTGCTTTCTTGTCAACGGGGATACTTTCTCCAGAAACCATTGATTCGTCTATAGCCGAACTACCCTCTATAATTATTCCATCAACCGGAATTTTTTCTCCTGGGCGGACCAGAATAATATCATTAGCCTTAACTTGATCAACAGCAATATCTACTTCTTTTCCGTTACGAATAACCCGTGCCGTTTTAGCTGCCAAACCGGCTAATTTTTTAATAGCTTCGGAAGCTTTTCCTTTGGCTCGCGCTTCCAAAAATTTTCCTAAAATTATTAAAGTTAAGATAATTACCGCCGCATCATAATAAACAGTTAACTCTAGTCCAGCGCTTGAAAAAAATGTTGGAAATAAAGTAACTATTAAAGAATACAAAAAAGCCGCCGATGTTCCAACAGCAATTAAAGTATCCATGTTAGCCGAAAAATGTTTTATACCTGACCAAGCGCCTTTATAGAATTGCGAGCCAAGCCAAATCTGAACTGGCAAAGTTAAAATCAATAAAACGCCAAACATAATCTGGCGTGGTATTTCATTAATAACTGGAAAAAATTCTTGAAAAGTACCAATCAAAACTAAAATCGAGATAACGACCCCAAAAATAGTTTTCTTTTTTAAAGTTGCTACTTCCTCTTCTTTTAACATGGCGGCATGATCATGACCACGGTGATCGCCGTGAGATTTCTTTTTACCATTATTAGCATGACTAACGTGGTCTTCGGCAATTAACTTGTAATTACCAACTGAACCAACAGCTTTTTGAAGCTGGCTAATGTCTAAATCATGATCAGACTCTACCATTGCTTTTTCCGTAGCAAAATTTACGTTAACTTTTGTTACTCCTGATATCTTGCTTAATTGCTTTTCTACTTTAATAGCACAGCTGGCACAATGCATGCCGGCGACGGGATAAATTTTTTTCATAGTATTTTCCTGCTACTTAACTGTTGTTGGAGAAGATGTCGGTTTCTTTTTGGATAAAACTGACACCCACAAGGCTAAGCGTAAAATTATCACCCCAACACCAAAAATTACTTCCAACAGACTTAGAGGTGGTAAAAATGGTTCATGAGTATCAATCCATTTTATCCAGCCATTATATTTTAATAAAGCAAAATGTACGATAACCAAAGCAAAGGCTACATAACCAACGCGCATTAAGGCACGCCAGCGTTTACTCCCCAACTCCACCACTGCATGACGGTTGGAAATAGCAACCATCCCAATAAAAATAAGTAGGGCTAAAGTTGCTACAATTGCTGACACCGGATGATCAATTATCCATTCTGGTTGAGCAAATTTATTTGGTAAAAAGAAAAGAGTTACAATAATATGCAAAACAGCGTACCCAAAACCAATCACCCCTAAATGTTTACGATAAATAATTTTGGTGTCAACAAAGTCCCAAAAATAACAAAGGCCACTTAAAGCCATGGAAAGTCCCATTAGCACTAAAGCGGTTGTCGCAAAAACTTTATTAGCAATGTAGAGATCATAATCGCCCCGTCTAGCGAAAAGATAGAGACTGCCGCCGACAAAGACGAAAATACTAAAAATAAATGTGTGTATCCATAACTTGGAGGATGAAAAAGGCTTTACCTTTTTCATAATCTGTTCATGCCGTTCGGCAAAAGGATCGTGTTGATTCATAATGTTTTTAGTTTAATAATACTAATTAATATATTATTATCTAATAATACAATAGTCCTGATACCTTTATATTACACCTTTTAGTTGTAGAGTGCTAGATGATGGAAGATTAAAACTAATTTATTGTTTCACATACTAAAGGATCTTGAAGACGTTTAGCAACTAAATAAATTGAAATTAACAAAAGTGCAATACCAATAAATCTAAACTCATCGCCATTAAATGGCAACACGCTTAAAACAGAAGATGCTGCCGTCACCCCAAAAATGGCCGATAAAACGGCTGAGCCACAGGCGCTACAACCAACACCTAAAAATCCAGCTACGGTACCAACTAATCCAGTGCCAACTGACTTTTGGGAAGTAATTTTTCTTTTTACGTAAGCAATAAAAAGTACGAAGTTAATCGAAAAAAGAATTGACAAAACAACAGCATAAACACTAGTCCAAAAAGTAAAACTGGTAGCCATTAAAAATGCCGGACTCAAAAACATTTTTAGTAATACTCCAAAACTAAAAAAACCAGATGCTGCAGCAGTTCTTAAAACTTCAATATTGCCTAACCATAAACTGATATAAAAAAACAGCACTGCCAAAAAAAAGGCCAAGAAAATATTTCCTGGCCTTTTAAAAACTTGCTTAAAAGAGTCAGTTACAGCCTTTAATTTTTTTTTCATGAGTAAATTATAATTTTACGACTTAGCAGCCTAAGCCTCCTTCAATTGGACAAGCCTTAGATTCTTCATTTATTTTTGGCGTTCCTGGTTCAGAGCCACTTATAACATAATCCTTTACATTAGTTACATCCCATTCGTGCTCATGATTCCACATGGTCCAAAAATATCGCCACTCATTCCAGCCAACATTTAAATGTTTAACAAAAATCCCATTTTCCGCTAGAATATTTCCCACTTTCCGGCTGGTCATGCAAGGGATGCTGTAGCAGTAAGTAATAATCTCTTTATCTTTAGATAATTCGGCAAATGACCTAACTATACGTTCAACGTCACCATAGGCAGAAGTTTCGGGATCCTTGTAGGCCGGAATGCTAATGGCGCCAATAATATGTTCCCGTTCATACTCTTCTTGACTTCTTAGATCAACTAAAATAAAGCTACTATCACCTTTATCCATTCCTTTTCTGATATGATGAGGGCTAACACTAACTGCCGTTTCAGTGGCATAAAACTCTTTAATTAAATTGTCTTTGCTTTGACCTTGATCTTGAATTTGTGTAACTAGATAACTACCAAATAATCCTGCAGCAAGGCCAAAAATTACTGAGATTACAACTACTTGCAAAGAAGATTTCATATTGTTTAATAAAATTAATTAATCTTAGATTTGATCTTTAGTAATCTCGCAACCAGTTTGACTACTTAAATCCTGAAAGGAAAGTGATCCCGTTACTCTACTACCATCATTAAATTCCCAGGTTGGATAAGAACCGATGCCTGCTTTTTGACATTCTATGGTCTGACCACCTTGATTTGGCAAAGAACACTCTATATAATCAACTTTGCTGAAGCTATTTCCGAAAAGTTCTTTTTGGGTTTCACAATGTGGACACCAGTAAGCACCGTACATCTTCACACCATTATCAGTTAGACACTGAGCAAAAGTATCATATTCTCCGGGAGTTGACTTGACTGCTATTTTGGATATTGCCAGGCCACCAATAATAACAATAATAACGACTACAATGACTAATAAAGGGTTATCTTTTAATTTCTTCATGTGTTTTTTTAGTTAATACAAGTTATATTAGATGAATTATGACTAAATGGACAATCAAAGCTCTGCAATAACATTTCGCACTGCTGTGAAATGTTAGATTGATTCAAAGAACATGATACTGAATTTTGATCAAGATTACCAAGAGAAAAAGCACTAGCAAATAAAATATTAAACAAAAATGGCATTACTAAAACTGACAAAAAACTTACACCAAGCTTAGTATTAAAAAATTTAAATTTTGGTTTATAATCTTCGTCTGATAATTTATTTATTCTTTCTTCCATTGCTAAGCCAAAAAAAGATAGTGCCAAGTTATTCTTAATACTCAATCTTTCACTGGAACTAATAACTTTATATAAAGCTTGAGCTAAAGGTGCTTTATCAGTGAAGCCATTTGTCGCCCGATGGTCGGCAGCTAATTCACTTAAAGTTAAATATTGATCTGTTAAAAATTTTAGACCAGGGACAAAAAATAACACTCTTGATATTACCTTAATAATAAATAATTTAATTGGCTCATATACCCTTAGATGATGTTGTTCATGTTTTAAAACCGCTATTAATTCTTTCTTTGATAATCTTTTGGTAAGTCCTGTCGAAACGCAAATTTTTGGTTTTAAAAAACCATAACAGAATATCACTGGTTGTTCACTAATAATCTCTACTATTCTATTATTTAACCCTAAAACTGTTGATAAGATTTCTAAACGTGAAGAAGTAATTTTGCTTCTTGTCTTTAAATTTTTCTTGACGAACTGACTTGTAGAATTTTTAAATTTAATAATCTTATAAATAACAGATCCAAAAAAAGCAGCTAGAATAAAGCTACTAACAATTAAACTACTAAAAATAAAAGGATGACTACTAAATGATAAATGACTGATACAGCCGCAAGCTGATTCTAGTTTTCCCGACAGCAGTTGACCAAATAAAATTGCTTTGGTCAATAGCATAGCACCAAGAAGAATGATAAGGGAAAAAAAGCCAATGGCAATTGCCATAATTTGATAGAAAGCTAAGTTGGTTTTTTTTTGGAAACTATTTTTTAACATTATTTTACTTTCTTTAACTTCTTGCGCCAATTATTAGCATTTCTGATATCTTTGCTTTCTATTATATCAATAAATTGAGCCACCGCCACTTCACCAAATTCACTAAGCAAGGCATTAATCGCTTTCTTTGAAGTTGCTGCCAAAAAAGTTTGTTTATCCTGAATGGCCCGATAAATATAGGCCCCGGAACTGTCCAGTTTTCTCTTCAAAACATTTTTTTCAGCCAGACGCGACATCACCGTCATAACCGTTGTATAGGCAACTTTTCTTTTCTTTTTCAAGCGACTGAAAACCTGACGTACTGAAACGCTTTCTAAATTCCAAATAATTTCCATAATGTCGGCTTCAAGGTCTCCTAAGGCCTGACTAATTTTTTTTCTAGACATAATAAAATTTAGTAAAATTTACAACTACATTATAGTACCAAAATTGATTTTAATCAACCCCTGAATTATTTTTCATTACAGATAAAACATAACCACAAGCACCAAATCCAAAATCTCAAACTCCAAATAAATTCAAAATACAAAACTCAAATACTTAAAACATTCTAGTTATTAAAATTTTGGTCATTGTGGTTTGTTTGTTATTTGTCATTTTGGATTTGTAATTTTTATTATACATTATTTGTAATTAAGAACATTATACTTGCGGTAATTATCAACTAATTACTAATTAGCCAGAATTCCGTCAATAATTTGTTGAAAGGTAGCAATCGGATAAGCTCCCCTTACCAGCTCACCATTAACAAATGTTCCGGGAGTCCCGGTTACACCGGCTGCCTGACCTTCTTGAAGCTGTTGATTTACTTTACTGGCATATTTATTTGAGTCCAAGCAGCTGTCAAATTGAGTTTGACTGAGACCCAATTGACCGGCATATGATTTTAAGCTTGGAACAGTCATAGCCTGTTGATTATCAAGCAAAGTATCATGATACTCCCAAAATTTTCCTTGTTCACCAGCACATTCAGATGCTTCGGCTGCTTTTTGAGCATTTGGATGAATTGAATTTAAAGGAAAATGTCTATAAACTATCCTGATATCGTTTTCGTATTGTGATAACAGTTGTTGTAGAGTTGGGTGAAGTCTTGCACAAAATGGACATTCAAAATCAGAAAACTCAATTAAAGTAACCTTAGCATTTTTATTACCTCTGATATGATCTTCATCAGTTACCGCCGAAACCTGAGAAAAGTTACCAGACGGCGAAGGTGCAGCTGGAGTCGGCGCAGATGGACTTGGTGAAGGTGAAGGCGCTGTATTTGTGTTAGCGACAACTTCATTTTGACTACCACCTATTGAGGGCAAACTACCTCCGTTAAATAATAAAGACAGAAAACCGACGGAAGAAACTGCGGCAATACCAATGAAGAGACCTAAAAGTAAACTCCTTTTTGATTCGGCTTGAGACATAAAATTAAAAAAATTATTAATAATCAAGGTCATCCACTCCTACGTATTGTAGTAGGTATCATATCAAATAAAAAAATAGGTGTCAAATACCTATATTCTGCTTAATTTTAACCGCTAATAAGTTTAAGTCCCAACATTAAGCCAAGGCCAACCAAAAAAATAATAAATGAAAGGATTGATTTTGGTAAATCAGTCTCTTGTCTGATTTCTGGAATTAAATCAGTGGCCGAAATGTAAATAAAACCTCCAGCGGCAAAAGGCAATAAAAATTGAGTTAAACCATCTATTTTATCCAGTAGTAAAAAACCAATAATAACCCCCGCTAAAATAAATAAGGCAATAATAAAATTAAATAGAATTGCCTTGGTTTTTTTCCAACCGGAAAAAAGTAAAATACCAAAGTCAGAAATTTCTTGAGGAATTTCGTGAAGGGCAATAGATAGCACTACCGGTAGCCCCAAGACTGGACTAACGGCAAAAGCCGAAATTATAACCAAACCATCAATAATGTTATGAATAGCGTCACCAATTAAGTTGATGTGTCCAGTTGACCTGTGAGTATCACAATCAACTTTATGACAGTGATGCCAATGTAAAATTCTTTCCAAAATAAAAAAGGTGCAAAAACCACCTAAAATAAAAATTGAAACATTCAAAAAATTAGAAGTCTCCGCTAATGCTTCTGGCAATAAATGAAAAAAAGCACTACCCATTAATGAGCCAGCGGAAAAACTGACTAAAAAAATTAAAATTTTCTTAACTAACTTGTCAGACAACGCCAAGGTTATAATACCAATAATCGAAATGGTGGCAATAATGATGGCGCTGCCCAGTGAGTAGATTAAAGCAGTCATGCCAATATTTTAACCTAAAAATCCATTTATTTCAAGGGTTTATTTTTAGGTTCCGGTTTGTTTTTTATTTTGGGTCGCCAATAAATAATCCGACTAAGATAATAAAATAAAATTACTTCAAAAGTTAATCCTAAAATAAAACCTAGTTTGTTGATTACCAATAACGCTGGCAGGTATCGTCTAACATTAACATCAAGTATAAACATCACGCTATCACCAAATGATAATGGTAAAGACAAAAAGAATAAAATAGAATTAATCGCTTCGGGAAAATTAACTCCTTTAAAAAAGGCTTGAAAAGCAAAAAAATAAATTATTGCCAAAATAATAGTCAAAATAATTTTCTTCTTTTCTTTTTGATAAAATTTCTGCCATAAATAAGTTATGCCAAACTTCCTAATTCTTTTTAGATAATACCAAGCATTAATCCAAGCAATAACCCCAATGAGACCATAAACCGCTTGAAAAAAATTTGGTGATACTTTAAAAGTTTTATAAAAATCAATAAAAGTAAATAATGATAAAAGCGTGCCCCAATAAGCACTAAGGACTAACAAAAAATAGATAAAATATTTTATTAAAATAATTATCTTTTCATCTTTAGCTAATTTGTCTAAAAATCCAAACACCATTTTATTGTTTTAGGAATTTCTTTAATTAGATCAGTAGCATTATAATTATAGTACACTTTTTTCTTTAATCGGTCTCCCGCCAAACCATTAATAAATACTCCGGCTGATGCCGCCAAGAATAGTCCATTGGTACAAGCCAAACCACCAATTAATCCGGCTAGCACGTCACCGGTACCACCCTTGGTCATTCCGGCATTGCCGGTAGTATTAAGTTTAGTTTGATTATGGTCGGCCACAAAATCGGTCACTCCTTTTAAGACGACTATGCAATTATACTTTTTAGCCATTTTCCCAGCAGCTTGCCTGGAAGCGGTTAAACCAAACAATTTTTTAAATTCTTGTTTATGAGGTGTTACAATACAATTTTTATTGAGTAATTTTTTATCAACTACTTTTAAAGCATCGGCATCTAAAACAAATTTTTTATTTTTAAATTTTTTAAGCATGTCATTAGTTAGTTGTTTGGCTTGTTGATCCACTCCCAAACCAGGACCAATTAAGATAACGTCTACTTTTTTAGCGGCCTTAAAAACTTCGGCTCGCGGTACGGTGATAAAAGCATTGGTCTTGGTTTTCATTTTTTTAATTACTTCATTATTTTCTGGCACTGATGAAAAATAAACCAAATCAACAATTTTGGAAGCGGTTTTAGATGCGTAAACTGGTGCCCCGTGAAAATATTTACTACCACCAATAATTAAAATTTTACCGTTATCCCCTTTATGTGATGAATCACCTGGCTGATTTAGTACTTTAACTTCCCCGACCCCAATTTTTTCAGCAATTGACTTAGGAAAACCAATATCAACCACGGTTGCGCCTGTCATTTTGGGAAACATCATTGAAATACTAAAATTTGTTTTAAATCCTGGGACTGGCAAGTCAATGGTAACTTTTTTACCTTTAAGTTTGTTTAATTTTTTTATAACTGACTTATAGGGTTCACGAACTTCACCTTTTAAGCCCGTACCAAATAAACATTCAACAACGATGTCAAAATCATTTGGTATATCTTTAGCAATAACGTTGTCGAATTTTTCTCCTTTATACAACTTCCAATTTTTACGAGACTCACTGGTTTTTATCTTTATGGCTGACGGAATTAAGTAAACAGCTGCATCAGCTTTACCGGTTAAATAACGAGCTGCCGCAAAACCGTCTCC
>CEPX01198067.1_pt1 | contig 22806 bp, 33 predicted proteins | sample 361361 | NCBI WGS metagenome assembly CEPX01 (sample SAMEA2619974, study PRJEB7988) | marine metagenome | biome: marine biome (ENVO:00000447); feature: mesopelagic zone (ENVO:00000213) & marine oxygen minimum zone (ENVO:01000065); material: "saline water (ENVO:00002010), including plankton...
GTTGATCTTAGAAGTAGGGACTTTGCTGATGGCGACGCTGAGAAGGCTGTGGCAGAACTAAAGGATGCTCTCGGGCCTGATTTTGATGTTATCTTAGAACATAATCATATCCATCTAGAATACCAACCACACGAAGAATGAACATTATATCATTAGTATCGGGACTCATTAAACTCGCTGGCCTAATCATGGAGTGGATGGAGAGGCGGCGACTTATTAGTCAGGGGCGAAAGGAGCAGATGAATGAATCCCTCCTCGCTTACAAAGACAAGATTGATATTGCTTCTCGGGCTCGGGATAGTGTTAAGTCTGATCCTGCAAGCCTGCGTGACGACTCAGCCCGCCGTGATTGACACATCTTGTAAGGCGTTTAGGATAATCAGCTGGACTATGGCAGACTCTGATCAAACTATTCTCGAGGTCAGACAGCATAATGCAGCTTGGCGTTCACTGTGTTCCAGATCGTAGTATACAATGTCTGAAAGTTTAATTATACCTATTCTTTGTCTAATTGCTGGTGGTGCCTGGCAGTGGTGGGATGGCTCTGACTATGCGGGGGTTCTACCAACGCTTGTTCGTCTTGCAATAGCAGCTGTAATCGCGGCAGTTGCGCTGAACTCAACTGATCTTCCTTTACTAATATCCGCAATATGCGGAGTAATAGCAATTTTATCCATTCATCTTGGGTATACGAAGTGGGAGAGCTATAAGGTGATGCTTCCTCGATACGGCGGTCCAGCAGCTGTAGTGTTTCTTCTAACTGGCTCATGGATTTATCTCCTGTTAGGACTCGCAGCCGGTGCCCTATATCCAGCACTTTATAATATAAACAGAGGTGAGGAAATAGCCCGGGTGTTTAAGGGCGCAGCTATACTCGGGGGTCTCTCCCTACTGTCCCTTTGGGCAGTTGACCCTGGGAACTGGGGGGCGTGAAGTAGCCCGATATCCGGCGCGGGCTCTAGGTTGATCCTCCCTCACCTTCGCGTCCCCCATTCTCTCCTATGTATGTATACTTTCTATCATCGCTTCCTGACAAGATACTCATCTTGATAATCTTCATCTGTCTTAATACAGTTATGATGCTCTCAGCGGCGGCGTCGTCTATATTCCGGTAGAAGGCTTGCATCAGTTCGCTATGCTTAACAACTTTTCTATGCTTAATATATTCTATGATGCGCTCAGTAGATTCGATATTCTTAGCCGTCCCCATACCAGCAAACGCACGGGGCATCTTCTTCTCAGTTGTTAGCATTAAAGAGAGTGCCTTCTCAAAATCATCTAGCTCAATCGTCAAATCATCTTTATAAGATGCACAGAGGCACATGGCTATCTTCTTAACGTGTGTTGGACGACGACCCTCGTAACCCTTAAGAGATGGGTCAGGAATGAGATCTCGTCCAGACTTAATCTTAGCATCCTCGCCCTCGTACCAGGACTCATACGCAGCGAGGGCATCGGGCGAAAATCTATATCTTCCATTAATGCTGTTGATGATTTCAAGATCGTATATTAGGCTCTCTCTCAGGGCGGGGTCGGCCATATCCTTATTAGGATCAGTTACAGTTTTTCGCTTCCTCTCCTCAACGACGAAGATACATCTACTGGTGAAGCCGCCTCCAATACTTTCCTTTGATAAGATATAAGGCAACCAATCAGGTGCGGTCGAACTGAGCAAGTTAAAACACATTCCGACAATCTCTTCTGTTGTAGATAGCTTAGTTCGTCTAGTCCACTTGTCCCTACTATCATACCAGTTTGTGAGATAAGCGTGAAGACGTGTATTTCTTTCCCCAAGAAAGACGGAAAGTTCCTCGGCACAAGCTGTAACAGCCGATTGCCACTTGAAGTTCCCGGTTTCCTCGTCAAGAAATGAAACCTCCGCTCTCTTAAGTTCTTGGATAAGCGCTTCTTCGGTAATATCTTCTTCAACCACGCTAACATTAAGTTCCTCCAATATCCACCGCACTATGTCGATAGGCTCTGCCTTTCTAGCATGTGCCGACGGACCCACTAATACTATATAGAGATTGGCATACACACAAGTATGGCCCCATACCATATAGACCTTTCGTTGTAGAGCACTTGATATACAGGAAAGTCCAGCCCAAGTATGATAACTCGTTGGACTCTCACTATTATCTGTATACTCTAAATAACTCGAAAGCCAATCATCAAGCTGCCTTTTTGCCATCCAGCATGGTTTCTTTCACTGAGTCGGCTGTTGCCGAAATATCTTCATCCAATACGCACTCGTGCATATCACCCCAATCGGTTCCAATTTTCATTGTAGTTCCTATGTAAAATTCCCTGCTATTGTATACACATAAGGGGTTCATGTAATCTAGACCTATTTTGACGACATCGTTTGCGACTTGTTTATAGTTTTTTGTATTGAGTTCTGTTTGGTATGTTACAGAGTCGTGTGTCTGCGCCAGAAGTTCATACGCATCCATTTGGGAGTTGTTGTATGTCTTAACCATGCCAATACGAGTAATATCGAAAACCGTGCTCTGAGGTAAAAACGAATAAGCGGCATCCCATAGTTCCGGCCCCCACGCATCCATAAACCTACGCTTGCGACCGAAGCAGTTGGTAAGAGTGCGATCATCTCTGAGACTTGACTGGATAGTCTTATGCCAGATTTTAATAGACGGATAGGCTTGCCGATGATAGAGGGTGACAATTCTCTCTGCTTCCTTTTCCTCAATCTCGTTTTCAAGAGCAAACCTCCTATATTTCATATCATAGTTCAGGCCGTGATTGGACTTTTTTCCCATCTGACGGATAGAGAAAATTCTAGGTAGGAACCATTCCGGCTGTATCTCATCCAGCAGTGATTCACGCAACTCCGCAATAGTGTCAGGGTCAGTGTTGAGTCCAACAACCTTACTTTCCCGCTCCACGAACTCGTAGGTCGATCCGCTAATAAGCGATCCCGTAACCGTATGAGGGCTTTTTCCACTTTCAATAACCTCCAACATGTTGGCGTCGCCTGAGAGGTATGCAACACATACCCACTCCGCGCCAGCCTTATCAAGTTCAATGAGTACTTTCATCTGGATGAAGCTTCCCAGTTATACTTTGACCAAAAGTGACGATCACACTCCCGACGATCTGTATAATAATCTCGTCGTGCGTTATATGAGGGCATTGTTTCCTTACATCTTCCTCTATCGCCTGAATCATGCCAACCATAGCCGCTGCTATCTTCGGCGACGGAGTGTATTTCCCTGTAAGAACTTGGCCATCTTCTGGAGGGGGCTTTCCTCCTATATATTCTTCTGTCATATTAATCCCTCGCTATCAAAAACCCCTTGAACTCAGGGTGTAAGTTTTGTAGGTTCATTCCGGTTCCAAAAACTGTCTTTGAGCTGCTAAGTCTGCCTGTAGTTGTGCCTCTTGGATTGTACGAGCATCTAACACGTTCATCTTTATCATATTCAACCTCGAGATAGGTACCAAGAAGTTTGCTAAGGGAACGAAGCTCTTGAACGAGTTTAGCTTCTGGATAACGAAATCTTCTGAAAATTCTGGACATAGCTTTATCGTCAGTCGTAGGTCTACCTGTACTCCGCGAGACGTAGGGTTTGTTCCCTTTGTGGGCATAGAAGTATTCTTGACATTGCTTTGGGCTAGCAAAATTGAACGGATAGTCTGCAACATCTTCCAACGCATCGGACTTCTCCTTTATCTTTTTTTCTACTTCCCTCTTGGTTTCCTTCAAACGCTCGACATCTACAGCTACCCCCCTGGTCATCATATATAGAAGGCAGGAGAACATTTCCACCGTGTCCTGATAACATTGCCAGTAGTCATCGTCCTTCATCATCTTCTCAAATAAGGGCCACATCTCCATACAGACAGCACTATCTTTTGCATTATATTCCCAGAACCTGTAAAGATCAGCCCAGGGCTTATTATACAACTTACCATCATCCTTGTAATACGGCTCCCTTGTGTGCATACTACAGAGGAAATCAAGGCCCTTTGGAAAGTCGGGGAACATGATATGGTGTGCAATCATAGTATCGCCAATGGGTCCAGATGTATGAATGTTCATCTGTTGGAGCAGGAACCCGATGTCGAATATAAGATTCTGGCCAACCTTCATAATCTGGGGATTGCCCAAAACCGATGCTATTGAAAGCCATATCTGTTCCTCCTGTTCAAGCGTCCATCTATGTTTTCCTCCTTCTGCGACGAAGGGAATACAGATTGCGTCCGTCGCACTCTTTGCAAACGATATACAAGACACTTGATGATTTAATACCTCAATATCGAAGCCCACGGCTGACAGTGACAAACACTCGTTTAAGTATTGTAAGACCGTGCTGAAATCCGGGTCTATTATGATATTCCTTTTCAGAAGGTTTTTCTTTGGACTCTCGCTTTCCTGTCTCGCTCTGTCTAGATCGCTTATTAGCAGGTGTCTCCATAAATACTGACCTCTTAAACACGCTGCCGGGTGGACAGTAGGCACAAGTTTGCGGCCAGAGATTTCTGATCGGTTCGAACTCAAGATCGAGCCTCGCCACTTCATTATTCTGGAATCTCCGAACATGGACTGTAGTGCTGTACCTCCAAGTGGTATGACCACATTCGCACTTGAATTCGATAGTCGCTGGAAGGTTGGCTTCGCCGCTTCCTCTCCAATCTCTGTCAGTCCTGTCTTTGCGGTCCATAATGTTTCTCCATCCCCATCCGTTATTACACCTGCCTTACTCTTTTTAACCTCGAACTCAAAGAGGTTTATTAGATAACACTCTCGACGCACAATCTTCGCGGGGTGTAGAGACTGATCTAAGAGTTGCCCAGAGGGACCGACGAGAGGTCGCCCTTGCCGCATTTCAGCGCGGGCGGGGGCTTCTGCAAGAATACATATCTTGCTATCTGAGTCGCCTTCTTCATAGGGGGTTGTGTTCATTCTTCTGGTTCTTCTTCCGGCAGATTGATTTCTTTCTCGTCGCACCAATAAAGGTTTAGATCGGGAACAGCATATCTCGCACCACTTCTCAAGATCGTGCCGTGATCTGGCTCAGCGAATAAATCTAAGAAGTGGTCATTTTCTTTGCTGTAAGCTATCGGACCTATAATAGGCTGGCTAATCAATCCCCTAGCTTGAGTTAGAAAACACGACTGCTTATCTTCGGGTGGGTTAGTTTTAGTATTATTCCACGTTATCATCTTCTTCTCCTTCTTTTTCTTCCTGATCTCTAAACACCTGATTAACGAACCTGTTCTTCGTCATCTTATCCTTATCCCATCCCCATCCAGTCATTTTCTCCTTATACGCAGCTCTCAAAGTTACTCCACTTCCAAGGAAGGGGACGCAGATACGATAACCTGGATAGGCAAAAGTTCTGAGAATTTCAAGCATGAGGTCAAGCGGTCGCTCAGTAGGATGGATTTTGTCCTGGGGTGGTACGGGACTGAAGTCGAAAACATTACTCCGCCCTGCTTTGTGCAATTTAGGCATACCTTTACGACATACGAAAAATGGTTCATATCCAGAGCCGAGCATCGTATCAGGACTGGCCGTCTGCCCAGCCTGTCCTTTAATCCATATAGCAGGTATATCGCCAACCTTGTATCCTACACCCTTAAGTGTCTGCTTAACTACCTCGTACCATTCCGGCCCAAACCACCATATTAAGAAGGAGTTATCTGCTGTTATCCGGTGACATTCTTCTGCTACTGCTTTCAAGAAGTCCGGATACTCTTTAGCATCTACCTCATTATACTTATCCATCTGCTTGAGATCTTGATTGCGGTCCTTTCTCTTATGAAGTTGGACAGCATAGGGGGGGTCTACCTCAATGAAGTTGGCATTGGGATGAGGGCAACCTTTTAGACCTTCTATGGCGTCGCCAATTCGATAGTGATTTTTAGCGGAAAGAGCTGCACCTGATAACTTATCGTCGGCCTTTTCCTTAATACTCTCTGTTATTAATTCTTCTTCAATCTTCTTTAGAGTTTTCCATGCCTCATCCTGAGTCTTGCAATCTACCAGCTCTGGTATATATTCCATCGCCTCTGCTAGACGCAAACGCCTGCTGGACGCACCCTTACTCGTTCCGATATAATCAACATGATCTTCTTCTCGCCAATCAGGGTTGTCCTTTTTCTTCAGCTGAAAAATTTCTCGTTCCAGTTCGGCCCTTTCGTGCCACGTGAAGTCCTTCCTATGGACGTTCTCGGAAAGCTCAATCTCTCTTGCTGACAAATTCTCAGGTACTTTCCGTACAATCGCTGGGATACTCTTGAGTTCAGCAACCTTCGCCGCTTCAACCCTTCTCCCACCGGCCAACAAGTTAAACTGCTCGTCAACAGAAATAGGTTGTAGTACACCCACTTCCTTAAACGATGCCGCCAGCTCCTCAATGTCTCCCATATCTTCACGAAAACGCTTGCCTACTTTTATTTCGTCTAACTTAAGATGCCGTACCTTCATTGACTTCCTCCTTTAGTTTAGCAAGGAGTTCGGCCCTCTCCTCCTTCGTTAAATTCTCGAACTGCTTAGCAAGTTTACCCTGCTTGTCCTGCTCACGCTTCTTTGTAACAGTAACAGCCTGTTTGCTGATCTTCCTATCTTCCCTAGTTTGTCCTAACAGAGCTAGACGCTCGTTGTTGGGCATCTTATCAAGGCGGGCTTTTAACTGCTCGAGTTTGTTCATCTTTTCTTCTCTTTATACGTTATCTCAAAGTCGCCATCAAGCAGGGCACCGTATATCATGGAACCGTACTTATCAGCGGCATCAAGTATTCTTTCAAGAAGAATAGCTAGAATGCGCGTCCTAACGCCCCATGGCATAGCCTCTGCCTTTTCTTGTAACTTTCTGGGAATATTGAAAGAGATTCTTACTTCATCTTTCCCTTCTTTTTTAGCCATTCTTATTCTCCTAGGTTCTGCGGGAAACCATGCTTCTTAGATACCGCATTGAATTTGCTTACAACCTGTTCTCCTAAGTCGATACCTGCGGCCAATGCTAATAGATCGAGATAGATTACTATATCCGCTATCTCTATACCAAGTTCCACCATCAGTTCTTCTTTGGTTTCCTTGTTGCCTACTAACCCATCTCTGTAACGATTCAACTTCTTAATGATATTACAAGCCTCTCCCATTTCCCCCGCCGCTGCTACACCCCAATCCGATAGGGTCCAGACCTGCGGGACGTCGCCTTCCATAGCCTCCTGACCATGCCAAGCGTGGAGACGTGCTTCGTTAGCTGCTCTGAGTTGTTGGAATGTTACTGTCATCTTTATATGCCCTTATTGTATTTCTTAGGTGTAGAAGAAAGAAGCCTATATTTATTGTTACGGCTCCATATAGACCAGCCAGTCCTCCCCATAACATAAAGGTCAGAGAGGTTATAATACCTAGATAACCACCTTGCTTCTTGTTGTGTCCGTAACAGTATACTGTCAAAGCACCAAGGCTAAAGGCGGTCCATTCTAGTAAAGTCAACATATCTATAATCAAATGCTCAAAATAAATTTTGTGTCAGCATGGGCGGGGCGGCGTGGCAATGTTTGGGTATCCGGTCCAATGACGGTACAAAATTCAAACGCAAATATTGTGCCTAAATGCCATTATTCGCCGCCCCTAAACCCTCTCCGATCATTATGAATTGGATACGCCCATCCTTAGAGTTGCAAGTCCAGTTGCACCCAAAAGGCCCAATGCTGTGTTACCCATATCTGCGGATATGAAGCCTAACTGAACGGCTACGACAACAAGGCCCACAAGGGCGGCTACGATATAAGTCTTTTTACCTGCTAACATTTTCGTCTCCAAAGTTAGAGTTCCCTGCTATCGGGTTCTCGCAGGGAACAAGTGGGACTGCGGGCCAAAGGAAAGCCTACCCGACCACCTCTTGTAGGTCGATTGTTACTACTCGACCTTTGGCAGACGAAGTTCGTTTTTCGGAGTGCCTTCGTACTCACCGAGAACTACTAGACAGTTTCCAGTAGATCCAGCCATATCATCGCTGTTTACTCCATTTTTCTCGAAGGGTATATCAAAGACCTTCAAGAAGCGAGTAATATTCCTCATCTTGCCCCGACGTTGATTATCGTCGTCGTCCTCGTTAGGGAAGGTAAGGTAATGGAAGATGGCTCCAGGGTTCTCGACGTCTGAGTTCTCAATAGCGATGATAGCCTGAATTTGGTCTGATGTATCTGCCTTATTCCTGCCATCCGTGGCTTGAGTGATACGAAGATCATAATTAGCTTCGGGGACTACTTCATCTTCATAATCATCACCCATACCTGGTACTTCAATAAACGGCATAGTTGTTCTCCTTAGTTTCTAGTTAGGGTTTAGTATCTTCGCTATACCCGACTTTTGGGCGTTTGAGAAGTTCTTGATTGTTACATCTTCAAACATCTCTAATCCGCTGATACTAGAGCGAATACACTGTAGACCGCGCTTTTCAGGCATGGTCTGGATTACGAACTTGGGTTTTTTATCTTCGGACTGGGAATGACATTGCCAGATTTGTGTAAACATAAGAGGAATCATTGTTTTAGCGCTTCCTGCTAAGGAAAGCTGTGTTGTTATCTTCTTAGTTAATTCGTCCTGCCACTCGGTTATGTGTCCGGTGCAGAGTATGTTGATACCTTCAGATGTTACAGAGCGCATCAGATCCGATATTTTAGAGCCCACGACGCGATAATCTGCGAGTTCTTCAACACCACCAAACCTCCTGTTAATGTACATCTGCCGATCAAAACAGGCCCGTTGTAGAAAGGTAAGGGAGTCAAAGCAGACCCAATCATACTTTTTAAAGAATCCTTCTTCAGATTTTTGGGCAATATCTTTACACCAGTCAATATAGACCTTTGGTTCCCGTTCACTCTCCGGTTTATCACTCGGTCTTGCGTCTCTATTAAATTTCTTAATTGTAACATCAAGTTCTGCAACATCAGGCAACCATTCCTCGTAATCCACATCAGCTCCTGCAAGAGAACGCTTGGCGTTGGGGTCGAATAGGTATGCAAAAACCTTGCCGGGCAGGGATCGGATAAGGGTTGTTTTACCCGAACCTGTCTGCCCAACAAGAAGTATGTTCTCGAAGCCTGTATCTGTTATATCTTTTGCGCTTTCTACCATTTTTTCCTCAGTTGCAGAACGTATGACCTTGTATTGTGTTACAGGTCTCTATACGTCCCTTATAGTTTTTGAACTCAACATCGTCGTGTGACCATGTGCTCCACGGCTCTAAGCCGTACAAGCCGCGTGCTTGTTTATATCCTTCGTCTGCCTCCCAAGGATTATTTCCCCCCATATCTCCTCCCATGCCGACGGTGAAGACGGGGGTAAAATTAAAGAGGCGGGAGTAGTCAACTGTTGCACCGTCTGAAAAGACCGCGCATCCTCCTGTGAAGAATAGTATATACAAACAGAAGGCCGACGTAACAAGAATCTTATTCATAATTATTCTCCCTTTTTTGCTACTTTTTCAAGCCTATCTTACTCAACTCAAGTCGGTCGAATGGGCTCCAGGGGTCTTGTTTATATCCTTCTGGAGCCGTCCTTGTGTGTCCTTGTGGATTAGACCAAGACTTGCATAGGTCAATATAAGAACAATTACGAGCAAAATCCTGGCATGAATTAGTACACTTAGGAAATGCTGACATATAGGGGGCTTTAGGATCATTCTGCCCTCTCATGGCGTCCCAGTTGCCTTCAATCTGATCTATGAAATAGCGTGTCTCCCAGAGCCAAGCATCTAGCTGACTGGTTTGTCTTTCAACAGGAATGAATATAAATCCATCGTGGACTTTCTTGTGGACCAGTGCTCCATCTACCCAGACGGCCTTGCATTCGTCACCGTAGAGCATATGTCCCCCGTGAAGGTATCCATCCACTTGACTATTAGGAGAGAACTGGTCGAGAAAAGTATTACGGAAGGTTCCTTTAACTGCGTAGAGAGTTGTTGTCTTATGCTCAATGATAAGAACATCCTTACCTTTCCTAACCACTTTATCCAACCTGCCAACGTAGAACAAGTCAGGATTATTCGGATCGAGTGGGACGGCAAAGGGCTGTTCGACAGCGAGTAACTCACACTGTCCCATAAATGACCTTCGCTGTAATAGGTATTCATAGAGCATTTCCTTCGCATTAAACGGGGTTCTTGGTTCGAGATCTGCTATCTCCACAGCACTCATATCGTCTGGATGAGGGGCTCCTTCCTCGCACCACTTCTCAAGAAAGCCTAGATACGCCGCTTCAACAACCTCGGTATCCCCCATTTTGGGGGCGTCCTTAGTAACCAAAGGCCACATCTCGTCCATAGCCGAATGCCAGCTACTTCCAAATACTAGTGGTGGGGACCAACCCCCAGACGGAACAAGATCAACAGCGTGTCGGAAATAATACTTCCTAGGACAGACACGATACTCCTGGACGCGAGTGTTGTCAAAGAAGTTATCTTTCATAAGTAGGTTCCTTGTTCTAGTTATTGTGATTGCGGGGGATTATGTATGTTACACGCAAAGCCCTTAGCGATCAAGGGCTTGGGGTCAGAGGATAAAAAATAATGGAGAGAGGATTATCCAGGTCCAGACGAAAGCTATAAATTCTCTCTTTATGGCTTTATTAATATAGTCGTAATATTCGGGAGAGCCATCTTGCTTAACAAACTGCACCATATCAAGCCTCGCAGGAGGTGGAGCCAGTTACAGGGTCAATACGGCAAGCGGCGTTCTCATCGTTCTCCTGTATGATGCCAAACTTCTTACCGTTGAGATTAAATGTAGTGCATCCCTTAGCCCCGCCCTTGTATGCCTGTAAGTAAAGACGTTGGAATTCCTTGTAAGACATCTGACCTTTCTTCTTTCTTTTATCCCCCTCAACACCCGCTACATTACAAGTCTTAGACACCGCGCTGTCCACATACTTCTGCGCGGCGCACAACACTTTTACGTGATCAGACCCAGATATCTCGTAGGTGGTCTTGCTTTTTACATTATGAAAGGCATAGGCATAATCTCTCAGCTCCACTTCGACCTGACCTTCCGGCATATGAACAAGACGCTTTTGTTCCAAAGCCATCGGAGGCTCGATGCCACTCGATACATTATCAGCACACATGGAGATAGTTCCTGTTGGAGCGATTGAAAGAAGGAGGCCATTTCTTAGTCCTTGCTTTTTGATTTTATCCCTGATCCGTTTTGGTAGTGATCCAGCAAAGCCTGATGCAAGCCACTTGTCGGCGTTGAAGCTTGGGAATGATCCGTGATCTCTTGCTGCATTCGACGAAGTGTTGTATAGAACATCACGAAGGGTTTCGAGAACCTTGCTCTGCATCTTAATATACTCTGGCGACGCGTATTTAAGTCCAAGCGTTTCAAGAGCATTTGCTGTTCCCGTGATGCCAATGCCCATCCTTCTTTTATTAAGTGCTTCTTCCCTTTGAGCCGCGAGTGGGTAGCGTGTATTGTCGATGATATTGTCGAACGCACGGCAAGCAGTTGCCGCATCGAGCTTAAAAAGGTTCCAGTCAAATTGGTAGTTAATAGGGTTCCCATCCTTATCTCCTGTTCCCATTGGCATCTTTACTAGATACTTAACTAGATTATGTGAACCTAAGAGGCAGGCTCCATGTGGAGGAAGGGGTTGTTCACCACACGGATTGGTGGCCGATATCTCCTCGCAATATGCAAGGGGATTTTGCTCATTTATTCTGTCGATAAAGAGGACCCCTGGGTCGGCCCAATCCCAGTTTCTCTCCATGATACGTGCCCAAACATCAGACGCTCGCACCGTATCATACACCTTACCACCAAAGCAAAGGTCATAGGATGCGTCCTTCTCGAGTGCATCCATAAACAGGTCTGTAACAGCAACACTGATATTGAAGTTAGTAAGATAGTCGTCAGTTGCTTTAGCATTGATGAACCTCATTATGTCTGGGTGATCCACACGCAGGACACCCATCATCGCGCCTCTACGGTGGCCAGCACTAAGCACAGTATTGCACATAGAATCCCAACACTCCATGAAGCTAACAGGACCGGTGCTGTAAGCTTTGATGCCAAGGCCACGAATAGGATCGCCATAAGGACGAAGTGTGCTAAAGTCCCAACCACAACCACCGCCAGAACGTAGTGTAAGCATACTATATTTGAGTTCATCCATTATTCCTTCTGAAGAATCTGGTATTTCCCCACCGACGTAGCAGTTCATGGCAGTTATATCGTAAGGGCGACCAACTGCAAGTTGCTGACGGCCAGCGGGCAGTATCCTTTGGTGGCGTAGACCATCCAAGAGATGCCTGAAATGGAACTCATCGTCGGCGGCCACTCTCGCGTACCGTACGCAGTAGTCATCAAACGTCTCTCCGTCTGCTCTATATTTAGTTGCATGTAATTCCTCACTGTATGGCGTTCGTGGCCCGTACATTTGGTGTCCTTTTACTTGAATGGAAAAAACCATTATTGCACATTCCCTCTTAGTGAACAAGCCGTTGGTTGAGCCACTTCGCGGTTTCTACCTCTCCCTCTGTTGGAACCTTCTCTCTTGCTGTAAGAGCAAGATCTATTTCTCGTGCATCAGAGACGAATTTTATAAATTCTTCCTTATCCAATGCACAGAAGGTGTCCTGTCTCCCTTCTATGTCCTTCTCAAGGCAGATATGCTTTTCAAGAATGTCGCCTATAGGAAGGCTTGCTAAGGCAATATTAGGCCCGGCACAATGGTCACTATATCCCGCTTTACACTGGAAATCTTCTGGAAGTTGGGATAGCATATGCTGGAGCATAGCTATGTAAGGGAGGTTTGCTCTATGAGCTGGGCACGGATACTCTGAGACACAATGGAGTATCATATCTCCTGGGCGCATAGCAAGCCCTTGTACTTCTTCGTGGGTTTTCATACCCGTACTGATGATTAATGGAACGTCAAGAGTCCGGGCGTGTTCGATTAGATGCCATCCTCCTGAGCCTATTTTTACATAATCAAGAGGCCATTTGTTATTACCTATATGATTTATAGCCCAGTCGTCATGGGGGGTAATAATAAAATCGGTGCCTTTCTCTATACAGGATATAACAAGATTGTTTATAACATCAGGTCCGATCCAAGGCAACTCCCGAGTTGGGCCCCTTAAACATTTTTGGAACCATTGTATCTTAAGGGCGTCTGCACCAGACTTGAAGCATATGTCAGCAAGCTGCTCCATTCTAACGGAACTGCCTTCGTGGTCAACACCGGCCTCCGCAATTATATAGACCATTATTCTTTTAACTCCTCCTTAAATCCCATAAACCTCATGCAAGCGTCATAAATCCTATCGTATTTCATTCTTCCTATAAGTCCATACGCCGTGCCGGGAGCTTTTGTAGCTTCGAACTCACATTCAAGGGAGGCTTGCTTAAAGGGGATATTATCATGTCCAACTGCCGACCATTTTATATCGCTTCCTACACAGCCAGTTATTATTAGAATAAAAAGAGCGCATAAAATTCTCATGTTTGCCTCCACTTAACTGTTGGCATGATTGCCTCTTTGTTGATAAACTTAGCGTATATCTCAACCTTCTCTGCCATACGCTGAATAGTGCTCTCAAGGAACCCGTGGGGTTCAAGACCTAGATCTATCAATTTGGTATTAGACGCATTGTAATAGTGATCTTCTTGCTCAACGCGAGGGTTTTCTATATGCTGTATCTCTGCACCTGTAGCATCAGATACCATACCAGCAAGATCGTTTATATCAAACTCCTCAGTGAATTGGTTCATTACTCGAAACTCTCCTGCCTCCGCTGGATTTTCGCAAGCAAGCTCCACGCATCTGAGAGTATCTCGTATATCAAGGAATCCTCGGGTTTGTGTTCCGCTTCCGTAAACCGTAAGAGGTGTTCCTGCAATTGCCTGAGTGATGAAGCGATTGATAACTGTTCCAAAGATTGCGTCGTAGTGGAAGGAGGTAGTGAGACTTGGGTCAAGTTGAGTCTCGTCTGTATCGGTTCCGTAGACGATACCTTGATTAAGATCGGTAACTCGTATTCCCCAGGTTCGACAGGCAAACTCAAGGTTATGACTGTCGTGAACTTTAGACAGGTGATACCAACTTCCGGGACGCTTTGGATACAGGACTCTATCTTTCCGTCCGTTATGTTCAACATCGAGCCATCCTTCTTCTATATCTATATTGGGGGTTCCATACTCGCCCATCGTCCCCAACTTTACGATATGTGGTGTCGAACCACAATGCAAAACCGCCATTAGGACATTCAAAGTCCCGAGAACATTGTTCCGTTGGGTGTAAATGCACCTGCCAGCGTCCATCTGTGAGTAGGGAGCCGAGGGCTGCTCTGCATAATGGACAATAGTATCGGGCTTGAAATCTTCCACTATTTTGTATAGAAGCGAACGATTTTCCGCTACGTCGCATATCCACATCTCCATTGAGTCGTTGTGGTTAGCATCTATTGAGTTCCACTTTCGAACTCGCTCATGTAGGGGCGGGATTGACCATAAGGGTCCACAACCAATCTCAGCTTCCCACTTTCTCTTTGCAAGATTATCTATAACCCCAATAGTATGTCCTCGCGCCGAAAGATACATGGCGGTCGGCCAGCCCAGGTAACCATCACCTCCTAGAATTAGTATTCTCATCCTGCTCTCACAATTTTTCAGAAATTTTAAGTTTCATTAGTTGTATCAGGAAATAAAGGATTTTCCATATATCCATAGAGATAATGTGGACGGTCTCTTTCCAGGAGGGTAGCGTTTAGGGGGAGCCTTACATCTATTCCCCTTTCCTCAGCCAGCCCCATGAGCCATGTAGTTTGTTCTAATCCTGGCTCGGACGTGGGTCTTTGCCCTTCTTCTGTATAATATGCCCGCCATCGTGGGGTGGTTTCTTGATATAATTTAACAGTCCCATATTCATCGTTTGGAGAGAAATCGCATCCCCAAAGTGTTATAGCTTTGAACCTTCTTGCTATCCCTAATGCAAGGGCGAAGTTTACACTGTTCTTTAGTACGTTACCACAAGAGACACGCTCTAGGACGTAGCTTAGTGGATACTCGACGCTATTTGGATATTCAGGATAGACCTTAGAGGTCATAACAGGCATACCAACACTATCTATCTTCTTTGCAACGCCCCTGTATTGCTTCTGCCTCTGCATCCATCGTCTATCGTCCATAGCGACGCACATATCTGCTTGTTGCAGAACAAGAGCCATTCTATTAATAACCCAGGTGCGTGTAGTAGGGGGCTTTCTGTCCGCCATATAAGCCAGCACGTATGAGAACATACTTTGACTGCATCCTACAATGGATAGTGTTGCCATTATCTGTCTCCATTTTCCCAATAGCCAGCCTCAACCATCGTCCTTGCAACCTCGAAATCAGTTTGGTCGTCAATGTCAGCAGCGTCGAAGCGGTCAATTTCTAGGTGGGCAGAAGGCTCTATAAAGAAGCCCGTCTTAATGAATTGTGTCCGAGTTATGACAAGATTGCCGAACTTATACGTCGGCTCTTTCTTCTGCTTATTCCAAGCTATTGCTCTTTTCCCAGGGAATAGGAAGCGTACCCTATCCTCGTCCTTCTCTCGCTGGTTTATCCAATGATAGTTATGGGGGACTTTGGTTATAGTGTACGCACTATGAACCAGGGGGTTTTTCAGCTTAATTACTAATTCCTCTATCTGATATTGGCGCACGAAAGGGCTTGTTGGTTGGAATAGCGCGACGGCATGTGGTCTGTTATGTTTCTCCAAGTCTCGGAGATATTCAACTACTACCCTATTAACAGCAACGTCGGAGCCGCATAGATGCTTTGGACGCTCGACAACTGTTGCTTCGGGGTAGTTACTTTCACAATACTCCCTGATCTTTTCATGGTCGGTGCTTACAACGACCCGCCCGAAGCTGTCGTTTTCGCAAGCGGCACGGAGAACCCATCCGACTAGGGGTTCGTCGCCCAGACGTAGCATATTCTTCATGCCTACTGTTTCAGAGCCAGACCTTGCTGGGATGAAGGCTAGAATATTCACTTCTTATTCCTTCCCCGGATGGCGGCGGCTATATCTTTAGCATGGGCAAGTGCAGTTGATCTTTCTAAGTGATGGTTAGACTGGTTCATAACAGTATCCCCTTTACACGATCTATTATATATCTCTGAGTCATACTCCAAGCATCCCTCGTGCTTCCAGCAATATGAGGGGTTATGATGAGATTAGTGTGCGTTGCTTGGTACTTTCTTGTTTGCTCCCATATAGGGTCTGTTTCTCCGTACTGGTACGCATGATCCCTGGGCAGTACGTCCAACCCTGCACCCCCCAATCTACCTTCGCTAAGAAGGCGAAGTAAGTGGTCGTGGTCGAGAACCTCCCCCCTAGCAACGTTGATAACCATTGCATCTTGAGGGAGCAAATCCAGTTTGCTATGCGACACAACTGGTTGAGTACCCACAGGTGACATTGTAAGGAATAAGACGTCTGCGTGTGATAACTTACCATTGATAAATTTCTCTCCATTTGCTTCTTCGATAGTTGATATAGTATTGAATAGTGGTCGGGCGCGGACAACTAAATGTTTCCCAACACGTCCAAGGCCCCATATAACAGCGTTCATATTGGAGAGCATCTTAGGTGCGCCCCATTGATAGCGGTCCCATTCTCCATTGGCTTGGAATACGTTAGCAAAGGGAATTTGTCTATGAACTGAGTGCATTAAGCCAAGGGCATGTTCTGCCGTGCAGGTTATATTATTAAGGAATACTCTGTCCTCAAGATATAAGATATGTATTTTGTGAGTCTTTTTAACATTCGTTGCTGACATTCCAGACAGCTCTACCTTTGGCTTAGTCGTTGTATTAGAAGCTATTATCTTTAGTTTTGGGAACTTACCTAGTTGGTGCATCCCAAACTTGAAGCCATGAGGAAGGAAAATGCACCTGATCCTATCCTTCATCGTCTGAGAGAAGGTTTCCTCATACCTCGGGTCTGTAATAGTATGTACTGTGAACAGATTTTTGAGAAGCTCTAAGTTTTCCTCCTGGTAATGGAGGCACTCGTAGTACAGAATATCAGGCTTGGTCATGTTCCTAGTTCCAATCCCCCAAATTGGGGTTTTATTCTCTAATTAGCCCATTCCTTTAGATGGTTTATGATACGTTTCCCTGTTGCACCATTGCCGTAGAGCTTTTCAAAGGGAGGCCTTGCTTCCATAGCCCAAGCAAAGGCTGACCCAATATTACTGACCTTATGACTTGCCTGGATTACGTTATCTCCTCGGAGCCGTCCATCCTGTCTATGACCCACATTGACACAGGGCAGGTCAAGATATGGAGCTTCGATGATACCACAACTGCTATTTCCAACAATACAGTCTGCGATATTCATAAGACCGAGGAATGTACGAGAAGGGAGATTTTTGTGAATCTGGATATTTTCATGCCCCTTAAACCAATTGATAGCCTCGACGACACCCTCCCACCCGGGGTCTGAGCATGGATAGATCATAACAATCTGTCTACCTACGTCGTCGATAGCATCCATTATACGGTGGATATATTCGTAGCCGGAGAACTTGTCAGTTGGGTCGGGATGGTGGAGGACTATGATTATAGGACCGTCGTGCAAATCCAGGTCTTGCATAATCTTCAGCTTATCGTCGTAATCTTTCTCGAATATAGGGTCAAGGTGGCTGTCACCGACGACGTGTATGGATGCTTGCCCTGGGTATGTTGTATCCTTAACACATTCTTCCGCCTGCTCGTTGGATACAAAGTTTATGTCAGCAAGCTGAGTTAGGGCATATCGCCGCCTATTATCCATCGTTCCACTATTGTCGCCGCCCTGCAAGTGGGCAATAGGGATACACATCTCAGTTGCCACCATCGCGGCTGCGAGGCTTTCACCTCGGTCGCCGTAGAGCATGAGGAGGTCAGTTTTATGAGCCGTCAGATGCCTTGCCACTAACGTAGCTATACCGCCTAACCCATATAATCTTATATCTGAACTTATGATAGGAAAGATACACTCAAAATCTTCTTCTATTTCACTAATTGTTCTGCCGAACTCTTTATTAGTGTGCATATCACACGCCAGGATATGCAGGCGTATATCTGGATCGTCACGCATCAAACGGAGCATTGGCCTCATAGCGCCATAGCCACCCCGCTTACCTGTTAAGACGCAGATTTTCATCTTGCCCCCTTTAATGGACCACACAACTTGCAGTACCATTTCCTCAGCTTTGTCACTCCACACTTGTTCCTTAATCTTCTCGAAGTCGTCAAGATTAAGGGAGCCGATTATCCACTTATACTGGTGGGTGGATTCAAAGTCCACTTCAATATCCAGCTCAACAATCTGAGCAATAGACATTCCGTGGGTTTTCTGGTCGGAAAGGGAGGAGGAAATGAAATAGAAACAGTTAGAAGGGTCTTACCTGACCTGGAGTACGCAGGTCCCTGACTGTGCTCACTCCCAGGACCGCCTTTCGAGCGGACGGGGTATACTCGTAAGCCTCTGAGCAGACCACCCTCCAACTGCTTCGCTTGCTTCCCCGGTGACGGGGAATTACTTATTCAGCGGAGTCGTCACCCCCGCCAGTGTCTCCACCTCCTTCGCCCCCTTGGGGCTCTGTTGGTTCACCTGGTTCATTAGGCTCAGAAGGTTCACTTGGCTCACTCGGTTCTGTGGGCTCTGTTGGCTCGGTAGGTTCGGTAGGTTCGGTGTCTCCACCTTCTTCCTCTTCGTCGCCGTTGCCTCCATCAAATCTCGTCATCTTCTTCTCCTTCTTGGTTGGTAGTGGGTCGTCTTATAAATAAAACACCTGCTGAGACTACACAGGGGAATGACCCTACTTTAGTTCCCGTACCCTCATACCTGCTACAGTATAAGGTTAAAAACTTGTCCACCCGGATTTCTCCAAGTATAGAGCCAGCGCCGCCGTTTAAAGCCAGGCGGTAGGCTTGAAGTCTTCGATCCTTTCGTCAGTTCCCTTAAGATTTGACCTGGCCGGGTCAAGCCTCTCGTTTCCTAACAACCTATCTGAGCTTGCGGCCCTTCAAGGCCCACGTTCCCCCGAAGGAGCGCGGGATTAGGCGTCTTTGAACCAAAGCCGGTCAGCTCTTTTGCGTGTACTGATGTACAGTTCCAATGGTAGGATTTGAACCTACGACTATCTGATTACAAGTCAGAAGCTCTACCAACTGAGCTACTATGGATTGCCTCAGAGTGGCGGCTGACCAGCCCCTTCCGTCCCTTTTGAGGACAGAAATAGAACACCACTCCTGCTTTCTCCTACCGGATACTAACGACTTACCCGCCCGATGTGGGCAGTTCGCTGACTGTCGCGTTTACCTTGTAAGGGCTCACACTAACCAGCCTTTCCGTTTGGTGTCCCTTCTCAGTGTGGCTTTCCAGAGGCACTAGCTGACGCCGTTTTTTAGGGGCAAGAGTTACCCACCCCGTATCCCTACGGACCTCAACCACACAACGAGTCGGTCGCTCCACGTTACTGAAGCGTCTTGTAAAAGATCACCCGACGGCTGGCTTGGATGGGCCTCGTCTAAGAGGTGACAGGCTCGACAACCTGCCTTTATATGGATTACTCCATACTATCCTTAAGGACCCCAAGCGGCCCTATCTCTTTACAGTAAGCTATCTATGTTCACAGTACGAAGTAGATACTTACCGTCTCTAAATAGCAAAAAATTAATCTTTCCGAATTTGCGAGCTAATATGCCAGCAATAATAGCATTTAGAATAGACAAGCTGCTTACGAGCAAAAAGTCTCCTTCTTGAGCATCTTCCATGCCCTGCATCAAGGTTCTGTATATCGTATTAGTACGATAACGCTCAATAACTCCCGACGTGAGAAACCTAAGTTCCCCATATTGCTTCGCATCTTCGTAATCGTGGGCTCCACGATTTGGCACGTAGACGACAGGCTTTCTAGTCATATCTCGCCCTCGGTCTATGCAAACGACAATGATCTGCTTGTGTCATAAACTGAAGGTTTTCGTCAGAGTTATCAGTAAACACGACGGGCGGTCGGACCATCACGCATACTCCCTAAAAGAGGGAAGGGGGCAGACACTCCGTTGGGAAGGGACACACCGGGGGGATGGTGCAAATATCTGCCCCCCCAAGTTTAACAGGGAGGTTTTTATTCGGAGAGACGAGCCAAAAGAGCCGCTTTTTCTTTTGGGTCCAGTTCGTCGAACTCGTCCTTGAGTTTTTCGGCCTTACTCCGTCCTCGCTTCTTAACGCCAGGGCTGTATTCGTTTACGTCTTTCTGAATTTCAGCCACACTCTTTTCGGCGTTAATACCAGCGCGGATAACATCTTGAAGTTTGATGATACGCGACGCCCTGGCCTCGGATAAGGTTATCTCCTCGCCCTTATCGCCACTTTTTTCGATATACTCTTTGAGGGTGATCCCCAGGTCTACCTTGACAACGACTGGTTCGCCCTTGCCAACTTTAGCTTTGATTTCTGTCTGTGCCATACGGCAACTCCTTCTTCTAGGTTCCTAGATGTTATTTTCAAACAACGCATCATGGTATCAGATTACAATGCAGGGTTCAAACTTTTTTATTCTCTTTGATCTTTTTTCTTGTAGATTCAATGAGAGCCAAGGTAGCATCTCGTTGCCATTCCTCGAGGGGGATATTCTTAAGAACTAGCATTACTGCGGCCTTGAGATATCCGTCCCCTTTGGCCTCCACTTCTCTAATAAGTGGATGGGCAGGGTCTTGCTCTTTGATTGTGGACCAAGGGAGAAGTTTGGACTTTTTAGCCCTAGTACCCTTCCCCTTGCGTTTATTGCTAGGCTTGCCAATGATAGCAGAGAACTCGCTGTCAAGGCTAGTATCCATAGCATCAAGAGCAGTAGCAACCTTCTTAGCCGCTGATTTGACCTCCTCAGTTGGTTCTTGTCTCTGTGAGTTGGCATAGCGTGCGCCTCTTCTTTTACTCTTAATAAGGGTTTCCCACCTTGCTTCTGGGATTGAACCTGTACTGTTGTCTGGCCACGGAACGTCAGGGTGTTCATGCCCTCTGAAGATACGAGAGATAGTTGTTTGTGTTACATAGAACTCTTCTGCTATCTCCCGCTGTTTCAGCATACCGTCCCAGAGCTTCTCCTTTATTAGCAGAACTTTATCAGGAGTTAGTAGGGATCGGGGTAGGGTGTTCATGGTTTATCCTTGTTCTTGTTAATCCAATAGTTTACGCATAACAATAGGCCTGTTGTATACCCAAGAAGATAGCTTATTGACAGCTCTGCGATGAAGTCAATCATAGTATGTGGTCTAACACGACGCCTAACGAAAGTGTTAGGGAGGCAAAGTTCCTTTCCTCATCTGTACATACTTCCAGGGCCTCTTGTACTTGTCTTGCTTGGTGTGGGTCAAGTGTTATCACTACCTGCCCATCTTCGTTCGTTGATACGTCAGGGGTCATATTGCGCTCCGCTTCTTGCCTGTATTTAATACCTAGCATAAGTAGATCGAGGTCTGCTATGAGTTCACTCATCGCTTTCTACTCTGACAGTAATCCTTTCAGGATACACGTCTGGAAGTGCCGCCTTTTGGATGTAGATGCTTTGAATGTACGCGCCTTTGGCTCCATTATACCGGACGGAGCCTTTATGCTCTTTGAACTTTTCCATTTCAACCTCGATGATATTATCTGCCATCTTCTATCTCCTATCTTCGTTGTATGTGTTCTTCTTTTCTGTTTGCGCCATCCAAGCAGGCCTGCTTGAACTTCCCATAGTCGAATAGTTCGTTATCATCTGCTAACATATCAGCGAAACTCTTAGCAAGGGAAAGCCGTTCATCTTCATACATGAACTGCTTGCTGATAACCCGTGCTATTTCTAGATAGTGCTCTTTATGGAACATAGACATTTCATATTCCTCTTTCTTATTCATGTTCTTTCTCTAACAGGCCCCCATCATGGGGTTAGGTTAGTGTGAATATCATAAAAGGGGCTTGTTAAGACCCCCTTCGTGTTATGCACACCAGCTATTTCATCAGCGCAAGTTTTGCGGTTAGGATAAGTACTTCCTTGGAAGGCTCTCCGTGCTGGATAACCATCTTGAGCATGATGTTGATATCTTCCTTAGTCAACTCGCTGTTGTGGCTAGGAATATCTTGGGCCTTTTCCAGACGTCCAAGGAAGGCCCATTTAGCCAACTCAGGAGCCTCACCTGACCGTTTCCAGAAAGATACGGTTCCCTTAGCGTATCCTATTAAGGAGGATACTTCATGTAAGGAAACACTCTCTTGTTTTGCCAAAGCGTTTGCTAATCCTAGCACTTGCTCAAATGCAACCCTCGGCTGTTTGTTTTGCTTTCTCATCTTATTTTCCTTTTCTCTTATGGTTCAATCCCCCAGTGTGGTATCTTCCCTGAGTTATCATTAACCTCAAGCCACCAGACCATCTGATGCGCTAATTTGTCCAAGGTATCTGAATGTTGCTGTTCCCAATCTGGACTAGTATCACCCGAGGTCATGCACCGATCTGCGGCGACGCGAGCAAAAAGTTCTCCCATCTGCTCACTTAGAAATTCTCGCACATCGGATACTGTGGGACACTCAGGGAGTAGGTTGTAATCAGTTGTCATGTTCCAGCTCCTTTAGCCTCTCACCTAAGTAGGCCAGCTTTCTACCTTTTTCCTTCTTCATCTTCTCTTTAAGCATGATACGTAGCAGGGTTGTGTTTGGCGTATCCTTGAATGGCGTAGCCTTGCTCTGGAGCCATTCATATACTTCTTGATCTACTCGAATAGTTCTGCTTGGCATAACAGCTTCTCCTTTTCTTC
>CEPX01198138.1_pt1 | contig 22786 bp, 33 predicted proteins | sample 361361 | NCBI WGS metagenome assembly CEPX01 (sample SAMEA2619974, study PRJEB7988) | marine metagenome | biome: marine biome (ENVO:00000447); feature: mesopelagic zone (ENVO:00000213) & marine oxygen minimum zone (ENVO:01000065); material: "saline water (ENVO:00002010), including plankton...
TTCCTTAATATAATACAACCAGAAATTTAAAATGATAAAATTTAAGAAAAAATATTGGATTGGAATTTTGATAGCATTGATCTTACTAGTTTTAGATTTTCTATATTTCTTTAAAACAAGATGGTTTTCTCCATTTTTAATTATAGTATTAAATGTTGCATGGTCACAATTTTGGTTAGATTTTTTTAAAGAATTAAAAAGACAAAAAGAAATAGAATCAAGATTTTTACAATTTGTAAGAAGTTTAGTAGGAACTGTAAAATCTGGAGTTTCAATTCCCAAAGCCATTGTTCAAATAGCTAATGAAAACTATGGAGCATTAACTCCTTATATTAAAAAACTAAAAAATCAAATAGAATGGGGGATTCCTGCTCCTCAAGCACTAATAACATTTAGTAATGATACAAATAATAAAGTTATCAAGAGAACAACATCAATAGTTATAGAAGCTGAAAGATATGGGGGAAATATTGAAGAAGTTTTAGATTCAGTAACAGAGTCAGTTGTTAATGTAAAAAAACTAAAAGAAGAAAGGAAATCAAGTGTTTTTTCACAAATAGTACAAGGGTATATTGTATTTTTTGTTTTCATTGTAATTATGTTGGTTTTACAATTATTCTTATTTCCACAAATTCAAGATATTGAAGTTTCTGGTGGATTAGCTGGATTAGGCATTGGAGGATCAGCCATAGGCGTTGCAGGAGAAAAAGCGAATCTCGATACTGTGTTTTTTTCATTAGTTTTAATCCAAGGATTTTTTGCTGGTGTTATGATAGGTAAATTTTCAGAGGGAACAATTAAAAATGGTTTAGTACATTCTTTAATCTTAATGGTCTCAGCAGCATTAATAATAACCACAGTTAAAGGAGGGATTTAATGTCACAAGTTGATTGGGCAATAAGTTCAGGAATTTTTTTAGTTTATGTACTTGGTTTACTAATATTTTTAAAACCGGGATTACAACAAGAATTAGAAGATAGATTTTTAATTTCAATTGTAGAAGAAAATCTTAAAGATGATGTTTTTATCACTTTAGAAAAAACACCTTTATTTATTAATGTAACAAGTGCAGATACTGGAAATTATAAAATATCTATAAAAGAAACTTTACCTTTTGAAGGAGATGAAGAAGACTTTGCCATAATAAATGAAAATAGTACTCTCTTAAATTTTGATTTTTTTGGATCCCAAAATAAATTTATTAGATTTGATGGATTTATAGAGAAAAACAAACTTAACACTTTTTGGTTATTATATCTTAAAAATGAAACTTATAATAACAACAATCCAGTTAATGAAATAGAAATTGAGAGTGGTGAAAATTTCACATATATTTATGGATCTACAGAACAAATAATTGGAATAGATTACAACAATCTAGTGGGTTTAAATCCAGATGAAGATGCTTTGAAAGGTTCTTGGGAGTTTCCATTATCAAAAGATTTTTCAATATATTTAGCTAACACTTCAAATAAACAATACTCAAATGAGGATATTGTATTCTATTATAATGAAAATAAATCAAAACAACAAACAAATATTTTTGTAAAAGAATTCAAAGATAATCTATTATTCAATAACGGAGATAGACAAACTATAATATTAAACTTAAGAGTTGGTGAATTTGAAGAATAAAAAAGCATATCTAGCAACAGTAGAGGCAATTATTGGTATTGTAATTCTTTTAATAGTTGTATTCTCTGTACTTCCTAGAAAAGATTTATCAGAAGATAAAGAAGTCCCATTCATCGTTGAAAGTTCATTAGATTTTATTTTAAAAGAAATTTCCTTAAATGATACAATTAGAGAATGTATAATAACAGATCCTTCCTGTGAAACATCAGATTTATTTACATCTTTACTAATTTCTAATATCCCTCCAGGGCATAGCCATGCTGCAAAAATATGTGATACAACAAATTGTGTTGTTAGCACACCAATAGACAAAGATGTTTTTGTTGATGATATTTTAATTGCTTCAACATCAACAGAACAGAATCCTAAAATAATTAGATTATGGATGTGGAGTAATTAAACATCTAATATAACAAAAGCTTTCCACATATTTCCTTTTTTCTCAACTTTAAATTTATGCATTGTAACTGCCTTAACATCAACTTTTAAATCATGTTTTTTTATATTAATCTTTTCTCCATTAACCAAAGCTTTTAATTTTTTATTTTCTTTTATATCTACTTTAAACTTATTAAATAAAATATATTTTGCATCTTTTAAAAATATCAATTCTTCTAAAAAATTAAATAATAAATTTTCAATGTTTTCCTCTTCTAATTTAATTTCTTTTTTTATTTTTGCTTTTACTGTTTTTAAATTTACCATAGAATCAAAAGTAGCTAAAGCACAACTTTCAAATAATTCATTTAAGTTTTTACCTTTAGCTTCAAAAGTAATATCTGCTATTGATACATCATCTAAAAATTTGTAACTCATATAATTTTTAAAATAATAAGGTTTATATATGTTTATCTATAAATCTTAAGATGGTAAGTAAAGAAGAGATTGTAGAAGCATTAAAGAAAGTAAATGATCCAGAACTTCATATTGATATTTGGACATTAGAGCTGATTTTAGATATAAATCTTCATGATGATAACATAGATGTAGAAATGACATTTACTTCTCCAGGATGTCTTTATGGTCCTGCTTTAGTAGCAGATGTTAAACAAAAATTAAAAGATATTCCAGGAGTAAAAGAAGTTAAAGTAGAAGTTATATTAGATCCACCATGGCAACCAAGTGAAGATTTAAGAGCTTTAATGGGAGTTTAATCCATCTAAAACTTTTTTCTTAATCTTATTAATACCTTCACCAATAAAAACCAATTCATTTTTATCATATTTAAATTTCTCAAAACCATATCTACCTGCAACATAATTAAATAAATAACTTCCCTCTTTAAACTTAACAAAACCTTTAGCCCTATAAATTTTTTTAGGTAATTTTTTTACAAAATCTTCAAATTTTTTCTTATTAAAAATTTTATCAGATTCATAAACAAAATAATCAACTTTTATCTCATGATGTTTATGTTTTTTAATAATTTTTTTAGTATTAATTCCAAATAAATAATTTATATCAATATTACATTTTTTTACTTTAAACATTAAAGCTTTATCATTAATTTTTTTTACTTTATCTTCAACTTTTTTTATTTTATTTTTATCAACTAGATCAATTTTATTTAATAATAGAATATCAGCCATCTCAATCTGCATTTCTCCAGTATGTCCTAAAGTAGGATATCTTATCATTGTATCAACATCCACGATTGTAATGATTCCATCTAAACTTACATTAGGAATATTTTCTTCCACATCATCAATAAGAGCATCTGGTTCCGCCACCCCTGTAGTTTCAACTACTATTGCATCTGGATTTATTTTTTTAATAATCTCATTAATAGCTGCTTCAAACTCCCCTGTTAAAGAACAACAAACACACCCCCCTGGTAACTCAGTCATCTCAATATTTTTCCCTTTTACTATTTTATTATCTATTCCAATTTCTCCAAATTCATTCATAATAACTGCTAATTTATCTTTAGTTTTTTTTAAAATATGTTTTAACAAAGTAGTTTTACCACTACCTAAATATCCAGTTATAATTGTTATTGGAGTTTTCATAAGAATTTAATAAAATAAAGATTTTTAACCTTATCCCTTCACATTTAATATTGGAATTAATTTTGTAACCCTCTTACTTATTCCAGCTAATTCAGTTGCTTCTACAACTTCATCTACATTTTTATATGCAGGTCCAGCTTCTTCTGCTAATCCTGACATTGAAGTAGTTTTTACATAAATTCCTCTTTTTTCCATATCTTTTTGTAGTTTATCTCCTCTAAAACTTCTTTTTGCTTTTGTTCTAGACATTGTTCTTCCTGAACCATGAGCAGTTGAACAAAAAGTTTTTTCTGAACCTTCTATTCCAGCTAATAAATAACTTCCAGTTTCCATACTTCCACCCAAAATCACCGGACTTCCATCATCTCTAAATACTTTAGGAATTTCTATTCTTCCAGGATAATAAGCAGCAGTCGCACCCTTTCTATGAACTAACAATTCTTTTAATTTTCCATCAATTTTATGTTTTTCTAAAGTAGCCCTATTATGCGTAACATCAAATACTTGATACAATCCTAATTTTTCAGCATCTTGTTTAAAAACATCACTAAAAACTTCTCTTATTCTATGTAAGATCGTTTGTCTATTTGCAAAACTAAAATTTACAGCACAACCCATTGCTTTATAATAATCTTGTCCTTCTTTACTATTAAAAGGAGCACATGCTAATTCTCTATCTAATATTTTAATTCCATATTTAGGTTCCATTACTTTAAGAAAAAGTTGTAAATAATCTGTTGCTATCTGATGTCCTTCTCCTCTTGATCCAGTATGAAACATAATAACAATTTGATCTGGAAATATTCCCCATTTCTTTGCTAATTTTTCATCTATTATATTTTCTTTTTTAACATGTTGAACTTCCAAATAATGATTTCCTGAACCTAAAGTACCAATTTGATTATATCCTCTTTCAATAGCTTTTGGAGAAACTTTACTTACATCTGCCCAATCAGCGATTCCATTCAACTCTGTTTTTTCTAAATCTTCTTTCCAACCATATCCATTATCAACAGCCCATTTTCCTCCACCTTCTAAGACTTTTTTGAATTTTTCTTTATCTAATTTAACAAAACCTTTACTTCCAACTCCAGCAGGAACTCTCTCAAATAATTTATTTAATATTTTCATCTTGTGTGGTTCTAAATCTTTTAATGTTAGATTCGTTAGAACTAATCTCATACCACAATTTATATCAAATCCAATTCCTCCAGGAGAAATAATTCCTCCTTCATTAATATCAAAAGCAGCAACTCCACCAATTGGAAAACCATATCCTGAATGACCGTCTGACATACAAAAGGCATTTTTTTGAATTCCCGGTAACATTGCCACATTAGTGATCTGATCATACACTTGTAAATCCATGTCATCAATTATTTTTTTAGTTCCGATTATTTTAGCAGGAACTAACATACCTTTTTTATAATCTTTGGATATTTCCCATTCAGTTTCACTAATCTTATTTAATTTAGGTTTCTTTAATTCCATATTAAAATCACTCTTTAATTATCTTTATATAACTTACTATAACTACTTAAAATCACCAAAAAGTTTATTAATTTACCATATTCATTCTTTAATAATGATAGCTAGATTAAGAGACTTCCTAAGTGGTTTTCTTTCAAATTTGTTCAAACAAAGGAAAGATCTAAAATTAGGAGTTTATGGTCCTCCTAACGCTGGTAAAAGTACATTAGCAAATAGAATTTCTAAAGATTGGCTAGGGGAAGAAATGAGTAAAGCATCTAAAGTACCACATGAAACAAGAGAAGTAATCTCAAAAGAAAAAATAACAGTTAAACATAAAAAAAAAGAGTTAACTTTTAATCTAATAGACACTCCTGGAATTGCAACAAAAATAGATTATGAAGATTTCTTAAAACACAAAATGAATAAAAAAGACTCTCGTAAAAGAGCTAAAGAAGCAACTAAAGGAGTGATAGAAGCAATCAAATGGTTAGATACTATGGATTGTGTTATCGTTGTTTTAGACTCAACATTAAATCCTTATTCTCAAGTTAATTTAACAATTATAGGAAATTTAGCAGCTAGAAACATTCCAGTTTTAGTTGTAGGAAATAAAATAGATTTAAGAAAAGCGAATATTAAAAAAGTACAAAACGCTTTTCCACAATATGGCGTGGTAGGAATATCAGCTGAAAAAGGACAGAACATGGAAGAGTTTTACGAACATCTGTTCAAAGTGGTGAAATAATGCTAACTTTACAATTTATCCCATATAATGAAATTGAAACTTTAAGTTCATCTTCAAGAATTAGAAAAATATTAAACTTAGTTAAAGAAGAAAAGATTGTTTTAATGGAAGGAAGATTAAAACCAGAAGAAGAAACTGAATTAATAGAAAAAACAATGGAACAGATAACTAAAAACTTTAAAGGAATAGAACTTTGTACAATATATCCAAACAATAAAACTCAATTTTTAAGAAATTTCATAGTTAATCTATTAATTGGCTCTAGATCTGGATTAACAGTTATAGGACCAGCTAATCTAGTCAAAGAAATAAAAAGAGACCCCAATAAAATTCTTTTATTAACTGAAAATATAAAAAAGAAAAGGAGATAAAATGCCTCACCAATGTGTTAAATGTGGTCTGTTACATCCAGATGGTTCTAGTGAATTATTAAATGGATGTACTCAATGTGGTAGTAAATTTTTCTTTTTTGTTAAGAAAAAAGATTTAGAAGAAGCAAAAAAAATAACAGAGAAATTAACAGCAGAAGAAAAACAACAAATAGAACAAGATGTTTTTGATATAATTGGAATGGAAGATCCAGATAAACCAGTTATTTTATCTTTAGAATCTATAAGAATCTTACAACCTGGAAAATATGAATTAGATATTGTTGAATTATTTAAAGGCAAACCATTAGTTTATAGAGTTGAAGAAGGAAAATATTTCATAGATTTAGCTTCTACATTTAATGCAACTAAAAACTAAATATTTAAAAAATCTTACTAAAGTTATTTTCTAATGTCAGAAGAACTTTATTTAAATGATTCATATTTAAAAGAATTTGAAGCAGAAGTAAAAGAAGTTAATGATAAATTTATAGTTTTAGATAAAACTTGCTTTTATCCTAATTCTGGGGGCCAACCTAATGATACTGGAAAATTATTCTGTAATGGAGAAGAATACAATGTTATTTATGTTGGAAATTTTAATAATGAAATCAGTCATGAAGTAGATAAACAAGGATTAAAAAAAGGAGATAAAATTAAAGGTGTTATTGATTGGGAGAGAAGATATGAATTAATGAAAATGCATACAGCAGCTCATGTTTTAAGTGCTGTTTTCTTTATAGAATTAAATGCAATCATAACTGGAAATCAAAAAAACATTGATAAATCAAGAATAGATTTTAATTTAGAAAATTATAATGTTAATGAAATTAAAGAAAAACTAAAAAAAGCAAATGAAGTAATAAAAAAAGATCTTAAAGTAAAATCTCATTATTTAACAAAAGAAGAAGTTATGAAAAATCCTTCTTTACATAAATTATCTACAGAAATAAAAGATAGAGATAACTATAGAATAATTGAAATTGAAACTTTAGATACACAATGTGATGGTGGAACACATGTTAAATCTTTAAAAGAAATTGGAGAACTCATATTTCTAAAAGCAGAAAATAAAGGAAAAAATAACAGAAGAGTTTATTTTGGATTAAAGATCAAAACCAATTAACAAAGTAGCATGTTCTTCATCTACATTTAATTCAAATCTTTTCATTAAATAATCATGAACTTTTACAGTAGGAGAACTAGAAACAACATTTTTAGCTTCAACTTCTGAAAAACTAACTGGAGGAAAACTAATTCCCTTACCATTATTATTAACAATACTTCCTTCTGGTTTTCTAAAATTAGAATCATGTGTAACCATCACAACATGTTTTCTATCTAAACATTCTAAGACACCTAAATTATTTTCTTCTTCTAAATTATTTATAATATCTTTATCTTCTTCATTAATTAAATTAATATGATACAATCCTTTTATATGTTCTAATTTTTTAACAATTTCTTTTGCATTTACCATTTTACATTTATCTCATCTGTTCTTTGATTAGGATTTATATCAATATTTAAATTATCCTTCCTTCCAGCTTTATATTCTAAAATACCTTGCCATGCAATCATTACAGCTTGATCCCCACTATATTTTAATGGAACAGCAAATAATTTTGATTTTCTATCTTTACACATTTTAGTTAACATCTCAATTAATCTTTTATTAGCTGCTACTCCACCAATTAATAAAGTTTCTTTTTTATCTGTAAACGCTAAAGCTCTTTCCACAACTTCTGTTAACATGCTAAATAAAGTTTCTTGAGTAGAATAACATAAATCTTCCCTTTTATAACCTTTTTTATATCTGTTAATTGCTTCTGTTACTATTCCAGAAAAAGCTAAATCCATACCTTTTACAGTATAAGGTAGTTCAATATATTCTCCATTTTTAGCTAACTTTTCTATTTCAGGACCAGAAGGAAATCCTAAATTAATTCCCCTTCCAAATTTATCTAAAGCATTTCCTAATCCAATATCTAAAGTTTCTCCTAAAATTCTAAATTTTTTATTTTCTAAACTTAAAATTTGTGTATTAGCTCCAGAAACAAAAATAAAAATAGGATCTTTAACTTTAGTTAATAATCTACCAATCTCAAAATGAGCAATACAATGATTAACTCCAATTAAATCTTTTTTATATTTTTTAGCTAATCTAACTGCTTCATCTTTTACAACAACTAAACAAGGAGGCAATCCAGGAGAATTACTAAAACTTATTAAATTTATATATTCTATTTTAACATTAGCTTCTTTTAATGCTTGTGCTATAATTTTATCTTTTACTTCTTTATGATGTTCTGCAGCTTCATTTGGAATTATCCCCCCTTTTCTTGTAGTATACATATCCCTTACATCACTTAATATTTTACCTTTATCATTAACTACAGAAGCTCCAAATGTATGCGCTGTTCCCTCTAAACCTAGACATAATAGATTATTTTCCATTCATAATCTACATTGTAGAAAAGTTTATAAAAACTAATCTTTATGACAAAATAAGTAATAAGGAATAAAAATGAATTTTGATTATTTTAGTCCAGGAAAAGCAAATAGATTAAATCAAATATTTAAACCTTCTAAAAAAGGACAATATCGTACTGTACTGTTAGCTGTAGATCACCCATATTATCAAGGATTTGTAAAGGGATTAGATAAAGAAACAATAAGGTCACTTGTTCCATATGCTGATGCAGTAAGTCCTGCTAGGGGAACATTAATACATTATTTAGATCCAAATGATAAAACACCAATCATATTAAGGGCCACTGGTAGAACCAGCATAACTAGAAAAGAAGAGTTATCTAACGAAGGGATTGCAGTTACTGCTGAGGAAACAGAAAGATTAAGAACAGAATATGGGAAAAATATCATTGGAGTTTCAGCTTCGGTCTTCATTGATTCAGATCATCAAAAACAAACATTAGGAAATCTATGTGATTTAGTAAATACCAGTAGTAGATTTGACCATTTAGTTTTAGGTATTACTGCAGTAGGTCCCAAATTAGAAGAGATGCGTAAGGATGAAGAAGCATTCTCAACATATTTGGCTCATTCAGGAAGAATTATAGAAGAGCATGGGGCAGATATTCTAAAAACTTATTATTGTAAAGGATTTGATAAAATTAGAGAAGCTGTTGAAATTCCAATTGTTATTGCGGGAGGGAAAAAAATGCCAGAGCGTAAAGCATTACAAATGGTTTATAGGGCAGTGAAAGCAGGAGCTAATGGTGGGGATCTGGGAAGAAATGTATTTAAAGCAGATTATCCTATAGGAATAATGCAAGCTATCAACTCAATAGTTCATGAAGGTTCTACTTTAAAAGCATCAATAGAACTTTATGAACATCTTAAACACACGAGAGATAATTAAAATATCTTTTTCTTTCTTTGAGTAACTTCTTTTTTAAACTTATGATTTACTTCATTCAATAAACTATCAAAAGTCTTATGTAACGCCGTTTTCAAATCCCAATCAAATTGCTTTGCTGTTAATATATTCTTTATATTTGGATGGACAATTTTTAAATGAATTGAATATTTAGCTCTTTTTCCATCTGGATCATGTTTTTTAATATCCAAACTTAAATTAACTCCATTAAATTCTCTATCCACTTTAGGATAAAATTTTTCAGTCAATCTTTGTACAGTACTACTTTCTAAATCATCTAATTTATTTAACCCAATAAATTGTAGATTATCCATATTATCTATAAGTACTAAAAATATTTAAACTTTATTATAATAACATTACTTCTTAACCATGATCTCAATAACATCTCTATGTTTTAATTTATGTTCTTTTCCTACAGGCATTCTCTTTTTAACATCCATAGCTTTAATAAAATTATCACCTATATCTTGATGTATTTTGTAAGCAAATTCTAATGCTGTTGAGTCTTCTTTTAATAAAAAACAATCTGGTAATACATTACCATCAGAATCTTTTAAATTATTCATTCCACCAGGAAATATTGCCATATACTTTAACAAATCAAAAATAGATTTATTCAAACATTCTTGTATTCCAGTAGAATCAAATTCTTTTAATAAATTTTTAATTAATTCTAAAGCTTGTTTTTGTTTATCATTTAATTTATCTTCTTTTAAAATTTTAAAATCTTTTTCTCCAGGAATATATTCAATTAATCCATCATTATGTGCTTCTTTTAAAGCTAATTCAGATTCAGCACTACAAGGAACAATAATATAATCTTTGAATCTTTCTTTTAATTTATCAAAATTTAATTTTGCTCCAAGAATATCTATTTTATTAGCAGCAATTATTGTAGGTTTTGTTACTCTCCTTAATTCTCTACTTAATTCTTTTAAATCATCATTACTCCATTCAGTAGGGTGATGTATTAATTTTAATTTTTTAATTGCATCTTGAACCATATCTTCATTAACATTCAACCCAGATAATTGTTTTGCTAATGCTTTTTTTACATCTTGGTTTTCTTGTTTTATTTTTCTTGCAAACTTTTCCCATCCTTTTTTTAATATCCCAAAATACCACATATCTAATTCATGTTCTAAAATTTCTATTTCATGTAATGGATTATAGCTTAAAGGTTCTTGAGGATTTCCATTTTCATCAACACTTCCAGATATATCTATAACATGAATTAAAACATCAGCTTGTCTTAAATCATCTAGAAATTGATTTCCTCTTCCTTTACCCTCATGTGCTCCAGGAACTAAACCAGCAACATCTATTATCTTTACAGGAACAAATCTTTGATTATCTATACAATAACCAAATCTTGGATTACATTGAACCTTAAATTCTTTATCAACACAATCTATCTTAACATAAGATACCCCTTCATTTTTATCTATTGTCGTAAATGGATAATTACCTATTTCAGCCTCTGCTAAAGTAGCTGCTTTAAAAAAGGTTGATTTTCCTCTATTAGCCAATCCCACTATTCCTATTAACATAATTTTATTCTATATAGTAATGTTATAAATCTTACTATCAATAAGAAACATTTAAAAGTCAACTATATTCTTTTTTCAAGTAAGGGCCCGTGGCTTAGTTCGGTTATAGCGCCAGTCTTATATGACAATCTTCAGTACTAGGAAAGCTGGAGGTCGCAAGTTCAAATCTTGCCGGGCCCACGCACTGCTCCGATAGTGTAGTCCGGTCAATCACTCGGCCCTTTCGAGGCCGGAACCCGGGTTCGAATCCCGGTCGGAGCGTATCTATGAACTACAAAAAAATATTCATCTATCTAGGATTATTTTTACTATTACATTGGACTCTCTTAGTTATTGATAGATTTTATTATACTATTCCATTTAATCTTTTATGGATATCCCATCTTTCATTATTAATTGCTGCTATAGGGTTTCTTTTAAGAAACAATTTTATTTTAAGTGGTTCATTAATATCAGTTTTAATAGTACATAGTGTTTGGATAATTGATTTTATTAGTGTAATCTTAACAGGAAGTTCTTTAACTGGATATACATCATATTTAATAAATTTAAATTTATATAGAAAAATTTTAACATCACACCACATTTATTTAAGTCCATTACTTTTATGGGCTTTATGGAAACAAAAGAAAATAAGTAAAAATGCTTGGGTATTAGCAGCTTTTATTTTTGCTATATCTTCTTTAATTATCTTTATCTTCCTTCCACTAAATGGTAATAATATTAATTGTATGCAACATTTATGTGATGTAGTTAAAATTATTTTTCCATTTACTATTTTTTTAGATAATCTAAATCCAATAATTTATTTAATTACATTAAACATATTAATAGATCTAATAGTCTTCTTTCTATTAAATAGGATCATTTATTATTTATTTAAGAAATATTTTAATGAATAATTCTCATCTTCAAAAGCTTTATAAACCCAAATTTTTTAACATCAATTCATGAAGAGAAGCTCTAGACGTTGGAAAAAGAAGAATCAAATGAGATGGAAGTGGCAAAGAAAAAGAATGAAAAAAGAGAGAAGAAAACGTCGAGCTAAATAAAAATGGATAAAATTACTTCTGAAAAACTTGAAAAATATTTCGAAGTTACAAAAAAAGCTTTAGAACAAGCTAAAAATAACAAATCAGGATCTTTTTGTGTTAATCCAGAAGAAGCTTTTAATGATTTTATTGATATGTCTTCTAGATATGTAGAAGATGCTAAACATTTCCAAGAAAAAGGTGATATCGTAAATGCATTTGCTGCTTTAAATTATGCTCATGGTTGGTTAGATGCAGGAGCACGTTTAGGATTATTCAATGTTAAAGATTCAACTTTATTCACAATAGATTAACCAAATACGTCTTTAACTTTATCAAAAAAACCCTTTTCTATTTTTAATTTTTCTTTGTTCTCTTTAGCTAATTTATCAAAAAATTCTTTTTGTTGCTTATCTAATTTAGAAGGAGTTTTAACTATAACTCTAACAAATTGATCTCCTTGCCCATAACCATTTAATCCTTCTACACCTTTATTTTTTAATCTAAATAAAGTATGACTTTGAGTCCCTTGAGGTATTTTCATTTTAACTTCCTCATCTAAAGTAGGAATTTCTACTTCATCTCCTAAAGCAGCTTGTGAAAAACTAATTGGAAAATCCAAATAAATATCATTTTCTTTTCTTGTAAATATTTTATGCTGTTTAACATTTATATGTAAAAATAAATCTCCAGGAATTCCATTTTTAAGATATTCTCCTTCACCTTTAATTTTTAAAATTTGTTCATCATCTATACCTTTAGGAATTTTAACTTTTATTTCATCAGATTTGTTTTCAACACCATAACCATGACAATTTGAACATAAATCCTTAGGAACTTCTCCAGAACTATTACAATTTCTACAATTTGTTGTAGTTTGAAATACTCCAAAAGGAGTTCTTTGTGTTCTTTTACTATGTCCTTCACCATGACAAACAGGACATTCAATTAACTTAGAATCTTTAGCTCCAGTTCCTTTACAAGAATCACATTCAGAATATTTTTTTACAGTAATTTCTTTTTCAGCTCCAAAAACAGCTTCTTCAAAATTTATTGTCATGCTTTTCTCTAAATCATGCCCTTTTCTTTGTCTCCCTCCTCCGAAAAATGAATCAAAACCTCCAAAATTTCCACCAAAAAGATCCTCAAATATACTTCCAAAATCAGCCCCCCTAAATATATCTTCTTGTGAATATCTTTGATCAAATCCAGCATGTCCAAAACTATCATATTGTTGTTTTTTAGTATCATCACTTAAAACAGCATAAGCTTCACTAATCTCTTTAAATTTCGCTTCTGAATCCTTATCTTTAGAAACATCAGGGTGATACTTCATTGCTAGTTTTTTATATGATTTTTTAATTTCATCTTTACTAGAACCTTTTTTAACACCCAATATTTCATAGTAATCTTTCTTTGTCATTTAATTAATAAATTCTAAAAGAGCTTATTTAAAATTTTCTATTTAAGATAGTCCATAATAAGTAAATTTAAATATTTCTATTAACCCAATAATATAAATATTTAAGGGAGGTTTATTATCATGCATGGATGTGGAAAATGTTCTAAAGTTAGCGCACTTATATTCTTAATAGTGGGACTATTATTCTTATTAGTAGATGTAGGTGTTTGGGATTTTTGGAACTTACAATGGTGGACAATACTCTTTTTAATAATAGGAGTAACTTGTTTTGCTATGGGCACTTGTAAAGATTGTCAAGCAATGAAGAAATAATTTTTTTATTTTTAGTTAATATAAGTAGGAGTTAAACTTTTTCTTTCAAAAGCATAGATCTTAGCATCACAATAACAAGGAAGACATAAATTATAACCCTCCACTTTATTTTCTCGTACTGAAAACATAGGTCATTCTATAGGATCATTACAAAAATAACATCCATGATTCTCAGATTTAGTTACTAAAGCACTAATAGAATCACTCCATATCCTTTTTCTTAATGAAGCCTTTGTTTCTTCATATTTTGAGCCAAGCACTACCATCATCTTCAATCTCCTTAAATTTAATATAAAAAGAAATATTAATTTTATTCTTGGATTTCGTCTTCTTCGTCAGCTACTTCTTCACTGCTACCTTCTTCAATTAAAGTAACATTTTGAGCTTGTTTTCCTTTTTCATTTTCTCCAGGTTCAAAAGACACTTTATCATTTTCATTCAAATTAGTTCCTTCTTTTAAGTTGGTTTGATGAACAAAATACTCTTGTCCGTCATCTCCTTCGATGAAACCGTATCTCTTTTCCCTATTGAACCATTTTACTTTTCCTTCCATGTTGGTCCTCCGTTATATTAGTCATTCAAAGCTATGAATAACATATTTAGGAGATATTCCCTCTTTTTAAAACTTTAGGTTTTGATTAAATACCTAATAGAAACAGCATAACTACTTCATAACATCAACATCGTGAGGATTAGATTCTCTTAACCCTAAACTTGTCATTTTAATAAACTCTACATTCCCTATAGCATCTTTTAAATTATTAACACCACAATAACTTAATCCACTTTTTATTCCACCAACTAATTGATAAATTATCTCACTAATCCTTCCTTTATATGGAACAAAACTTTCAACACCTTCAGGAACAATTTCATCTATTTGTTCCTCTACCTTTTTTTCTTTCACTCTAACTTTTCTAGCAACACTTGCTTGAAAAGAAGTACTTCCTCTATACATTTTATATCTTCTTCCATTTCTTATTATTGCTTTTCCAGGAGACTCTTCAGTTCCTGCAAATTGACTTCCTATCATCACACCACTTGCACCAGCTGCTATAGCTTTTACAATATCTCCACTATTTTTTGTTCCTCCATCACTAATTAAAGGAATATTATATCTTTTAGCCATCTTAGAACAATCCATAATAGCTGTAATTTGTGGAACCCCACATCCAGTAACAATTCTTGTAGTACATATCGTACCATTTCCTACTCCAACTCTAATAGAATCAGCACCAGCTTTAACTAACCCTTTAAAACCTTGAGATGTTGCAACATTTCCAGCCATCACATCAACATCGTATTTTTTAATTTCTTTTATAGCATTAATACATTGATTAGAATGACCATGAGCAACATCAACAACAATTAAATCACAATCATTATCCATTAATGCTTTTGTTCTCTCTAAATAATCTCCTCTTATACCAACAGCTGCTCCTACAATTAATCTTCCTCTTTTATCTTTACAAGCATGAGGATACTTTTCAATTTTCCCAATATCTTTATTTGTGATTAAACCTTTTAAATTTCCTTGCTCATCCACTAAAGGTAATTTTTCTATTCTATTCTCTAGTAATTTTTCTTTAGCTTCTTCTATTGAAATCCCATAAGGAGCAGTAATTAAGTCTTTACTCATTATATCTTGTAATTTTACCTTTGAATCTTGGTATAATAGATCCCTAGAAGTAATTATTCCAAGTAACTTACCATTATCTTTTATTAGAATTCCACCAACTTTTTCTTCATCCATTAAATATTTTGCATCTTCAACATTTTGTTCGGAAGTCATAATATAAGGATTTTCAATAACTATATTTTCACTTCTTTTAACTCTTCTAACCATATCTACTTGGTCTTCAACAGTTAAAAATCTATGAATTATCCCAATACCCCCATGTTTTGCCATAGCTATAGCCATTCTAGTTTCTGTTACTGTATCCATATCCAAACTTATTAAAGGATTAAATAATGTGATCTTATCACTAATTTTTGTTCTAATATCAATATCTCTTCTAGAATCTACAACCCCTTTTTTTGGCTTTATAAGAACATCATCAAAACTTAAACCATCAATTATCTTCATACAATTAATATTATTTAACCTTATTATTTATATAATCTATTATTCTAAATTATATATAATTGATTAAATAATCTTAATTAATGGAAGGGGTATTTAATAAAATACACTCTATCTTTCTTCGTTCAATATTTTTTCTTGCATCACTTACTAAAGGACCAAGAATTGCTCCTACAAGACTATCAACAAATCTCTTAATAGGTATTGCTTTTTTATCCAAAGAAGAAACATGCTCTAAAATTAAAGCTCCTTGCGTTGGATACAATTCCAACAAAGGCCAAACCCAGTAATGGCATCCTTTATATTTTTCTGACATATTAAATCCTATTTATCTCCTTTTTTCTCTTCATCAACAACTTCCGCATCAACAACTTCATCTTTCTCTTCTGATTTTCCTTTTTTATTTTCTGCTTTTTTAGCTTCTTCAGCTTGAGCTTGTTGATACATCTTAGTTCCTATTTCTTGTACAACTTTATTAACTTCATCTAATTTTTTCTTTATTTCTTCTGTGTTATCTGTCTTAACTATTTCTTTTAACTCATTTATTTCTTTCTCAATTTTATCCTTAGTATATTTCTCAATTTTCTCTTTATTCTCCTCTAATAATTTTTCAGTTGTATAGATTATAGTTTCAGCATTATTCTTAACTTCTATTTTTTCTTTTCTTTTCTTATCTTCCTCAGCATGTTCCTCAGCTTCTTTTTTCATTTTTTCAACTTCTTCTTCATTTAATTTTTGTGAAGCAGTAATCTTAATCTTTTGTTCTTTTCCAGTTCCTAAATCTTTTGCATTTACGTCTATAATTCCATTAGCATCTATATCAAATGCAACTTCTATTTGAGGTATACCTCTTGGAGAGGGTGGAATTCCAGTTAATTCAAATCTTCCTAAACTTTTATTATCACTAGCCATTTCTCTTTCACCTTGTAAAACATTTATAGTTACAGCAGGTTGATTATCAGCTGCTGTTGAAAACACTTGAGATTTTTTAGTTGGTATTGTTGTATTTTTTTCAATTAATTGAGTTTTTATCCCTCCTAATGTTTCAATACCTAAAGTTAATGGAGTAATATCTAATAGTAAAACATCTTTAACATCTCCTACTAAAACTCCTCCTTGAATCGCTGCACCATTTGCAACACATTCCATAGGATCTACTCCCCTTTCAGCTGTTCTTCCCATAGAATCTTCAATAAACTTTTTTACAATTGGCATTCTAGTTGGACCTCCAACTAAGATTATTTTTGTAATCTTATTTGTATTTAACTTAGAATCCTTTAATGCTTGATCTAAAGGTTTTTTACATCTTTTTATGATAGGATCAACTAATTTTTCTAAATCTGCTCTTGTTATCTTCATAGTTAAATGCTTAGGTCCTTTATCTGTTGCAGAAATAAAAGGTAAATTAATTTCAGCATCTAATGTTGTAGATAATTCAATTTTAACTTTTTCAGCAGCCTCCCTTATTCTTTGTAATGCTGTAGGATCGTCATTTAAATCTATATTATTTTCTTTTTTGAATTCATCCATAATATATTTCATTAAAGATTCATCCATATCAGTTCCACCTAATTGTGTATCTCCACTTGTGGATTTAACTTCAAAAACACCATCTCCAAATTCCATGATAGTAACATCTAAAGTTCCACCACCAAAGTCAAAAACTAAAATCTTTTCTTCCTTACCCTTTTTATCTAAACCATATGCTAATGAAGCAGCAGTTGGTTCATTTATAATTCTAACAACATCTAATCCAGCTATTTTACCAGCATCTTTTGTAGCTTGTCTTTGATCATCATTAAAATAAGCAGGAACTGTAACAACAGCTTTTTCTATTTTTTCTCCTAAAAATTCTTCAGCATCTTTTTTTATCTTTTGTAAAATAAAAGCAGAAATTTGTTGAGGAGTGTAATCTTTATTTAAAATATTATATTTAAAATTGCTACCCATTTTTCTTTTTGCAGCTATGATTGTATTTTCAGGATTTGATATCGCTTGTCTTTTAGCTGGTTCTCCGACTAATACTCCATCATTACTAAATCCGACCACACTTGGAAATGCTTTTCCATATAATGAAGCTCCTTCTGCACTTGGTACTATTGTTGGTCTTCCTGCCTGTATAACTGAAGCAGCTGAATTTGATGTTCCTAAATCTATTCCTAAAATTTTACTCATTTTTCTTTTTCTCCATTCTTAACAACTTTAACTTTTGAATATCTCAAAACTTTATCTTTTAACATATATCCTTTTTGCAATTCTTCTATTATTTTATTATCTTCTTTTCCTTCTTGAGTTAACATAACATCATGTTTTTCTGGATCTAAATTTATCCCAATTGAATCTATCTTCTCAACACCTTCTTTTTCTAATAATGAATAAAGTTGAGCATAAATTAATTCAACACCTTTTTTGAAATCTTCATTTTCATCTTTATTCTTTAAAGCTAATTCAAAACTATCAATTACATCTAATAATCTTAATATTAACTCATGATTTGCATATTTTTTAAACTCTAATCTTTCTTTTTCAGCATATTTCTTATAATTATCAAACTCTGCTTGTAATCTTTGTAAATTTTCAACAGATCCTTTATCTTTACTTTCTTGTTTTTTCTTTGACATCTTGAAACAAGGATTAAATGGGGTAAAAGAGGCGAAACCCACTTAATCTTTCTTGCAAATTATTAAATTTTACTATAAAGCAACCCCATTTGCTTCGTTGATTTAAACTCAACTATTAAAAGCTTAACACTACACATTTATAAATGTTTCTATATTCCAGTATATTACCAATGTTTTTATAAACTTAGAACATTAATAGAGTATTATAAAATGATAAGAGAATTTAGCATAAAAATAACAAGATATAGAAATCATGATAATGAAGATTTCAATGAAAAATTAAAATGGTTTTCTGAATCTTTAGGGTTATTTAATGAAAGAGATAAAGAAAAATCTTGTTTTAGGGTTTTTTTTGAACTATTAAAATCAAATAATAATAATCTTATCTTATCAAGTGATGAAATAGCAGAAAAATCTCATTTAACCAGAGCAACTACAATACACCATTTAAATAAGTTAATGGATTCTGGTTTAGTTATAACTAAAAAAAATAAATATATGCTAAGAGTTAATGATCTACATGAATTAATCTCAGAAATCAGATATGAAATAAATAAAACATTAGATGAATTAAGCAAAGAATCTAATAAAATAAATAAAGAATTAAAAGAAAGATTAAAAGATGAAAGTCAAATTCTATAATGTATGTTCTTCATGTACATTTTTATAATTATTTAATTCTTCCTCTTTAAACCAAAGTTTTAATTCATGTTCAGCATCTTCTTTATTCCCAGATGCATGAATTAAATTTAATACTGCTATTTCTTTATCATCAGCATAACCATAACTAACATGAGCATAATCTCCCCTGATTGTTCCTGGCAAAGCACTTTTTGGTTCTGTATCTCCTACTAATTTTCTAACATTTTCTATAGCATTAACTCCTTCTAAACATATTGCCACTATTGGTCCAGAGGTAACATATTTTAATAATAAATTTCTTACTTTTTCTCCTCTTCTTTTAGTAATATCATCTGTATAATGTTTTTGTGCAAACTCTTCATCTATACTTTGCATTTTTATAGCTAAAATTTTTAAACCAACTTTTTCAAATCTAGAAACAATTTCACCAGTTAGAGATCTTTTAACTCCATCTGGTTTAATTAATACAAAAGTTTTTTCTATCATATCTTTTTATTATACAATAATTTTATAAATCTTTGGATAAGGGTTTAGAATATGGTAAGTAGAGCATCAAAGATAACATTTGTACTAAGTGGAATTGTATTAATCTATGCTGGTGTTGTTGTTGCTTCTTTTGTGGGACGTAAAGAATCTAACTTGATTAGATATGATAGAACAAATACCATAGAAAGAAAAATTTATGACGTTACTAAATTTATGAAAGGTGCTTATAAAGGGTGTAAGTTAGAATATATTTCTGGAGATGGAACAAAAGTTATAATTAATTCAGATGAAAAATGTCCAAAAGATGGAGATGATATAAATTTGTGGAGAAAACTAAGATTAGATCAAACAGATACTTCATATAAAAGAATAAAATAAAACTACTCTCCTTTAATATGATGTGTTGTCCACTTAAAATCTCTAGCTTTTCTTTTTAACTTCAACATATTTTTTTCACACTTCATAGCACAAAAATTCAATATTTTTCCAGATTTTTGAACATATATCTTTCCAGTTCCCCTTCCAATATCATGTCCACAATAACTACACTTTACCATTTTATTTCCTTGATTGTGTTAATTTTCTAGCTTCTATTTCTGTTTCCCTTAACATCAATATATCTTTTAATCTAACAGGTCCTTTAACATTTCTTCTAAGAACTTTATTTTTATCTCTTCCATCTAAGATTTTGCATCTTACTTGCATGGCCTCTCCTCTTGCTCCAGTCCTTCCAATTAACTCTTCAACAACTGCAGGAACAGCACCACTAAACTTAGTTTTAACACCTTCTCCTTTCTTAAGATCTTCTTGTTTTTTTCTTTTTATTTTTTGAGGCATTTTATTTTAATTTTTCTAGAACTTCTTTAAGTTGTTCTTTAGCTTCACCCTCTTGTACAACAGCAACAGCAGATGTAGGTCTTTGAATACCAGCAGCAGTTCCTAGTTCTTCTTTAGAATCAACATGAACACATTTAACTTCTTTTTCTTTACATAAAGGTTCAAAATGCATTATTACTTCAGGAGGATTAACATCCTTCGCAACAACAACCAACTTAGCTAACCCTCTTTCTATAATTTTTGTAGCTTCATTTGTCCCTTTTTTTAATTTACCTGTAGTTTTAGCTATCTCTATAATCTCAAATACTTTTTCTTGCAATTCTTTAGGTACATCCATTCTTAACCTCATATCTAATCATAGGTATTTTCAATATCTATAAAATACTCTTTAAAAAACTTTCTGTTTTAAAAACATTTTGTTATTTTTCTATAAATTGAAGATTTATTCCAATAGAAATCAAAATAAACAAAGAAAATATTTTATATTGATGAAGAGTAAGATTATTGAGTTAGATGACGTTTGGAAAATATATAAGATTGGAGAAGTTGAATATCCTGTGTTAAGAGGAGCAGCATTAGATGTTTTTCATGGAGAATTTTTAGCTATCCAAGGCCCTAGTGGTTCTGGAAAATCAACAATATTAAACTCAGTAGGAGCTTTAGATGTTCCCACTAAAGGAAAAATATTTTTAGATGGAAAAAATATAGCACATTTATCTGAATCAGATTTAGCTCAAATAAGAGGTCAAAAAATAGGGTTTGTATTCCAAGCTTTTAATTTAGTCTCTTCTTTAACAGCATTAAATAACGTAACTCTACCTATGATCTTTGGTGGTATGAATAAAGAAGAAAGAGAAAAAAGAGCACATGAATTATTAAATCTAGTAGGTTTATCTAATAGAAAAGATAATCTTCCTTCTCAATTAAGTGGAGGAGAAAAACAAAGAGTAGCAATTGCAAGAGCATTAGCCAATAATCCAGATGTAATTTTAGCTGATGAACCAACTGGAAATTTAGATTCAAAAACAGGAGTAGAGATAATAAATTTGTTAAAAACGCTTCAAAAAAAAGAACATAAAACTTTAATAATGGTAACACATGATAATAATATAGCGAATCAAGCAGATAGGATAGCACATTTAAGCGATGGTAAAATTATAAAAATAACAAAAAGAGGATCATAATTTGAAAAAAATAATATTCTTATTCATAGTTTTAATTTTAATTTCAAGCTTTGTAATAGCGAGAGAAACAAAAAATTCTCCTGATGATTTATTAAGATTTGATTTAATAAGTTACTCACCTTCACCAGTTCAAGCAGGAGATAGTTTTGATGCAACAATAAAAATAAAAAATATTGGAGATGAAACAATAAATAATTTTAAAATTGACCTAAATGAAAAGTTTCCTTTTACCTCAACATCTTCAGAAAACTCAAAATCTTTTGATATTATTTCTCCAGATGAAGAAAAAACAATTAAATTTAATTTAAAAACAAATAGAAATGTTGATGAAGGTTCTGAAAAAATACATTTCTCATATATCTACGACAATTATAATAAAATAACAGTAGCTGAAAATTTTAACATAAATATTGAAGACATAGGAAAATTAGTTTCAATAGATTCAGTTGAAACAATTCCAGAAAGAATTTTTCCAGGACAACCAGCAGCCTTAATAATTGATATTGAAAACTCAGAAAGATCGATTTTAAATGATATTAAAGTTAAAATTAATTTAACAGAAGATTTTAGTTTATTGTTTTCAACAAATGAACAATCAATTAAATCTTTAAAACCAGGAGAAAATGCTGAAGTCATTTTTGATATTATAACAAATGCAGATACAGCATCTAAACCATATAATTTTCCTTTAGAAATTGAATATTTTGATGAAGGAGGTACAAAATTTTTAAGAGCTAATAAAATTGGTTTAATAGTCGATGCTCCTCCTCAATATGAATTAAATTTAGAAGACTCAGATTTATTAACATATGGAACTAAAAATAGTTTAACATTATCAATTTCTAATGTAGCCCCCTCAAATATTAGATTCTTGTCCATTAATCTATTACCCACAAAAGATTATAAAGTAATCTCAAATACTAAAAAATATTTAGGAAATTTAGAACCAGATGATTTTGAAACAGCAGAATATCAAGTTTTCTT
>CEPX01036250.1_pt1 | contig 22767 bp, 39 predicted proteins | sample 361361 | NCBI WGS metagenome assembly CEPX01 (sample SAMEA2619974, study PRJEB7988) | marine metagenome | biome: marine biome (ENVO:00000447); feature: mesopelagic zone (ENVO:00000213) & marine oxygen minimum zone (ENVO:01000065); material: "saline water (ENVO:00002010), including plankton...
GGTAAGAATACCATTAGCAGAATCAAACGAAAAATTATTACTAATCTTTGTGTTACTGCCCAATAGTATTGATAATGATGTTGAATTTGTATTAAATGATGTCATTATTTTTAGCTAATTATTACTTATAGTCTATAAATAATAAATGTATCTGCTGCTGACTTTCTAACCCTGAATGTACCAGAATTAGGAAACTCACTGTCAGCATGGGCTGAATCAATAACAGCCTTACCTACAATAGTCACGCCTGATGCGCCTGCTGTAAGTGTTGCAGTATCCGCCAATGCTGCTGATAAATTAATGATAGTAAATTCAAAACTATCATTAACATCAAAATTCATTGGTAAACCTGCTTCAATTAAAGCACCTGTATCAGTTGTTAATGCTGCTGTACTACCCACTGTATGAGTAATTGTAATTAGATTTGTTAATAAATCAGCAGCAGTCAATGTAGCAGCACCAGTTTCAGCAATTGGAGCAGCCTGCTTTTTAACAACAAGACCTCTATTAAAAGTAGCTCTTAATATCTCTACTCCGTTTTTTAATAGTCCTAGTTTTATTATACTTTTTGGCATTATTTTTTACCTGCTTTTTTAGTAATCTTTTTAGGCTTACTATCCTTAAATAAGTCATCAACTAAAGAATCAGGCTCAACTTTTTTAACAGTTGTAACCTCTTCAGGCTTACTATCAGATAGTATGGAATTAGCAAAAGGGTCAGGTGCAACGACTATTACACCTATGCCTAGCTCTTCCCACATTAAGGCATTCTTTTCAGAGGTGAAGAATGATTTTACACCAGCCTTAACACCTCTTACTTTTTGACCTTCGTTTAATTGGAATTGTACTTGTTTATCTTCACTCATAAGTATTCACCTCTTAAGCTACAGCAGTTGAGAACAAATAACCACAACTAGTATCTAAAACATTATCATCATAATGAACTTCTGCTCTACAATCTTCTGATTTAGCATCCTCATTCTCAGAATCCTTATAGAATTTAACTGATACACCAGCATTACCTTTTTCTTGGAAACACTTAGTTAATGATTGCTCTAATTCAGTAACAGCATTGTAATCAATATAAGCAACTAATAAGAACTTACCCCAAACATCAGACCAACTAGCAGTCTGATTCTCAGCAGCAGTATTATATTGAGAATCTCCAACGATAACCTTTGACATTTTCATTCTTTTATTAGAGAATACTTGTCTTACTTCATCCATATCCATTAATGACTTCATCTTAGAATCAGCTCTTGATTCTCTCATATCAGGATGTCTTTGAACAGCAGACCAAACAGCACCACCCATTATGATGGTATTAGCTCTTTTACCGCACTGTGTTCTTACATTCTCAATACCACCACCAATGATATCAAAAATATCAGATGCAGGGTCGTTTAATTGGTCTGAACCGCTTAATGCTTCAGTCTTTCCAGAGAATACAGAAGCTGAGAATAAACTGGCAGCACCTCTTAACTCTCTTTGAAGTATTAATTTATCAGTTACAACCCTTGAAGATACTAATCTGTATTTTCTTCTAATCGCTGTATCAGCTTCTCTTAATGTTCTTCCCTCAATTGATGTTGTGTAACCAAAATCATCAATATAATATGAACCAGCAGTATCAAAATCCCACTGTACATCATTAGCTTTACCTTTTGGACCTAATCTATCATCATCTTTTCTCAAAAATGCAGTATTAAGAATAGGGAATTTATCAGAAGGTCTATCAACTAGAACAGTAGGGAATACCTCTGGACATATAGCATCCTGCGGTCTGAACATTCTAGCAGTCATTAAGTTATTAATTAACCCATCAATGTGAGTATTACCACGAGTTGGCATAATTTTATCTCCTTTTTATTTTAATTTTTATTTCAACTATTAAGCAGTTTCAAACACAAATGGTGAATAAAGAACTGGTATCAAATCATTCTCTACCCCTGTCCTTAATGCAGTTCCTATTATTCTTCTGATAGTTCCACCACCAGCAGCTAAAGTAAGTGCTGCAATCTCAGCCTTATCAGTACCCGAAAGACCTACATCATTACCCTGTGTGATAGCACCGCCAGCCCTCATAAGAACCACAGCACCCGGCAATGCAATGTCAATACCTTGACCAGCAGCAGTAGCATCATTTAAAGCAATCCCAATAAATACATCAGTTGTCGCAGATGTCTTAATAACAACTATCCCTTCATTCTCAGTATCCTCAGTTGTTAATTTAACTGGCTCCCATTTGGCAATAGCAGCACCAGCCTTAACAGATTTTCTTAAAGATGTTGGTACATTATATACACTCATTTTAATCTCCTTTTATTTAAATTTTTCACAGTAAAAAGAACCCTTGAACGAATCAGGGTTCATATTATTATTTATTTTATTATTCTAATTAGTTAGCTAGTAAACCATCAGATATCATAGCTTCTTGTAATTCATCTTCAGTAGCAGTAGAGAAATCTATTGTTTTATTCTTTGCCATGAACTTTTTATTAGCTATTACAGAATCAACTGATTGCTGAGAACTTCTATCAGCTTGCATTAATTCAGCGTCAGATACTTCGAAATCACCATCCTTTTTAACAATAGAATCAGATACATGTACTTGCTTTTGTTCAGGTAAAGTATTCATAAAATCAACAGCTAATTCAAACTGTGTTTTTTCTACTTCTTTATCACCAAATGCAAACTTAACCTTTTTATCATCATCAGCATTTAAAAGTAAAGCCTTAGCTTTTTCTAATTGATTAACCTCAAGTTTTGGAGTATCACCACTTGATAAAGAATGTAATACCTTCTCAACTTTTGAATCTTTAGCTTTTGCTGTCAAGTCCTCAAGCATTGTAGCCTGTAAGCTATTTGTCTGCTTTTGTGCTTCCATTAAGCTATGTAGTTGTTTTGTTAATTCAGCATTATTATCAGCAATAGCTTTAATCTCATCATTACTAAAGCCCACATCAGGCTTTTTCTCTTCAGTAGACATATTGTAAATCTCCTTTTTATAAATATTATTATCTTCTTCATCAAGCTCATTCTTATAAGCTTTTAATCTTTTGTACTTCTCTTCTAACCCCCGTACATAGACATCTTTTTTCTCATCAGGCATATCCTCATAAGCTTCAAAAGCTTTTACACCCATACCCATGTCATCATACTTCTTCATCATCTTCTCATAAGCTTCTTTATCTATCATTTTTTGATAAACCTCATTTCTAAAATTACATACTTCTTTTTTACCAAAGTCAAAACCATCTAAATTAAATGTATCAAGTGAGTACATATAAGGCTCAAAAACTTCTGCTAATGCAGGCATAGTACCAGCTGGCAGTATTGATACAGCAGATAGAACAGCAGCATAACTCTTCTTTGTGACCTGACTCTTAACATCTAAGTAACACTCAATTGAATGGGTTGTATATAGCTTATCTTTTAATGCTTTCTTTATAGGCTCAAATACATTAGAATAGCAGCCCTTTACCCACTCACCATCAAATACTAGCTTACTTATTTTACCCAAGCTAAATGGAAAGTTCTTAAAACTAGGATGCTTCTTATCTCTTTTATCCTTATCAGGCATGTGGTCAAATGTTATATCTGCTTTAATATTCTGATGGTCATTATAAAAAGCAACCATACTTTTCAAATGCTCATTGGTATACTCTTTACCATTAAACTTACCTGCTTTAAAGAGCTTTATCTCTGTAAAATCTTCGCTATCCATTATTTAACCCTTCAAACTTATAACAGTAAAATCATCATCCAAGACTTCTTTTATTGCTTCTTGATTCATCATTATATTATCTATCCTTAAATTTATCAGCAATCCTCTTAACTTTTGAATCACTTGTGTATCTTACATTCTTATCTTTTATCAGGATAGGAGCATGGTACGATCGGCAATTTATATGGTTGGGCACTAAATAATCATCCATCATTGGTGAATCAATTCTTAGCTTTGTACCGTTCTTATCCCTACAGTTTTGAGTGGTTCTATTATCAAGCACAGCAGTAAAAACTATACCCCTTACTAGTCCTGATTGCTCAAAACCTTCTTGTCTTACCTGATTTTGTATTCTATTAGCTTCATTCTTAATAGTAGCTTCTAACCTGACATTCTTAAAAGACTTAAGCCTATCATCAATAATCTTCTTTAAATCATTATCAGTAATTTTAGGATTAAGTTTAATAGCTTCTTTGATATGCTTATTAACATCTTGCTCAAATCCTTTTACTTGCTTCTCAGCTAATTTAGCAGCCCACTTCTTATTACCAGATATACTCTTGTCAGGCTTAATATTGGCTATCCTTAATCTCTCTGCTTTATCAGTCGTTGACTTAGCTAACTCACCTCTAACACTCTTAGTACTAGCATTCTCTAGTTTGCCAAAGTACTGATTAAGATTATTCTCTATCTCTTTTTTAAGATTAGTCTTTACAGTTCTACCAGTAAGATTAATATTCTTACGATATCCTGATTTTAATCCTTTGATTTGCTTCTTAGTTTCTGAAGCTAATTTATCATATCTCTTGCTTAATAGCTTACTGTTTTTGTTCTCTAAAGTATTTAACTCTTTATCGAATCTTTTTAATTCGCTGTAGTTTATTATCATAATTATCTATGCAATCAATCTTTATACCCTGACATATAGCCAAACTAAACCAAAGTATTTGATAATAATGCTTTCAAAAAATAACAGTTAATTGCTAACTGCATTATTATTTTTTATAAAACTATTAAAGCTAAACTCTTCATCATCAGTTAAATCTATATTATTGACTATCTCATTCTCATCATCGATATCATCTTCAATCTCAATATCTTCCTGCTCATCTGCATCTATCTCATCAAAGCCTAAGAATGTCCTTACTTTGTTCTTATCAGCTAATCTATTAGATACGTCAATTGCACCTAAATCATCAGCTATTTGAACACCACCCATGAAATCATTAATTGTTATCTCTTTTACTGCTTCTTTAAATGTGACATAAGGATAAATATCATAAGGATATGAATCAATATCATAGTTCCTAGCAATAAACCTTCTAACTATCTGCTCGTTTAATAAATCTTGGATATCCCTTCTCAAGTCCTGAACATATAAAGCTCTTTCTTCTTGGATAACCTTATCAGCAGCATAACTACCTTGCGATAAATCAATGCCACAAATAGCTAATGATATCTGTCTATCTAACCAATCGAGGATAATAGTAAAAGGGTTATTACTCCCTGATGATAACGCTGATAAAAACTCAACTTTAATACCTTCAGGCAGTGCAATATTAACACCAGCATAAAGATTATTACTTATATCCTGTGCTACTCCTGCTAATGTATCATCATCATATGTAACTGATGGTATAGGCTGTGAATACCTATTAGCATAAACTACCATATCTTGATATACAATTAGTTTAGCTTTCCAGAACTTAAAGTAAGATGCAAATACAGTTTCACCATATGGATTGCTGAATAGATTATTAAAGCTAAGTATAAAGAATCTATCTAAATCATAGTACTCATCATCATGGATTAATGAATGTAACCCTAATACATTATCATAGTCATCTGTCAAGAACTCTAATAAACCAACACGCTTAGACATCAGAGAATTAATAACCCTCTTGCCTGCAAACTTAGTAGTATCAGCCCATTTAGGCACTATCTCAAAAAAGCAGTTCTGAAAAGCTAATGCAGTTTTAACACCCTCTTTTAATTTACTGCTCATTGTACCTTTCATCTCTGAAAAGATACAATCGATATACTCTTTTAATTCTACTGCATTATCTTCTTCACCATTCTGATTAACAATTAACTCATCTGAGAATATCGGAGCTAACAAAACCATTAAAGCAGACCTAACCTTTGGGTCTTTGAGTGAACGCTCAATGCTAGCCATATCATTATTTTGTATGACTTCATCTCGCGTAGAATAACCATAAATGCCTTGGTCTTGAGTTTGAGTGACATAAGTACTGATATATCTATTGGCAATACTTGCCTGACCTTCTCTAATATTCTTATCTAATTGCTTATTAGTATCTTTTATATCATTTAGTATCTCAGCCTCGGACCAAACACCATAAGCATAATTAGCCTGCTCAGGGTCATTCTCAAAAACTTTATTAAATATCTCTTGAACCTGTGGTCTACTTAGCTTATTGACTTTCTTAAACTCTTCTGCTAATTGCTTAGGCTTATCATCAGTGAATAGATTCTTTAAATCATAATTCAGCACTGCTTTGAGGTTATCAATAAAACTCATTTAACTATTCTATTATCCTTACAATCTATCTCTTAAACCTGCTGCACCTGTGGCACTTGCGATATTAACACTGGCTAAACTCATTGCTGGTTTAATCTCAAAATACATTCTCATTGTTAAAGCATCAACAAAATCAGGACTTCGACCTATTAACTCCCTGACTTCTTTTTTCTTTAATGTTTCAAGCTTGCCTTCACTATCTAAACCTCTGTTTTTAATAGCCTCTAACTCTTCATTCAAAACATTCTTATATCTATCTAAATCACATTCAATATATATCTCATTAGCGTTTATCTTCTCAGCTAATTTGAACTGACATTGTGATTTTAAGTTCCTGTACTCTACCTTTTTCTTTTTCTGGAGTAAAGCAGGACTACCATTCTTAAATGATACTGAGCCTTTTAAATATCCTTCAAGATACATACCAACACCATCAGCATCATAACAAATATATGACCGAGGTACTTGATGCTTATTAGCTAACTCTTTAATAGTCAATTCAATGTCTTTACCTGTGGATATATCCATTACTTTATAGTCAATTACTCTTAATCCTGACCATATCAAAATAACAAATAAATCTGAACCAGCAAAAGCTAAATCAGCAGTTAAATACTTCTTACCACTTACTACAAAATCATTCGTATATAGATTATTTATAGAATCATCATGGATTAACCTTGATTTATCAATATCTCCTTCAGCAAGATACAAAGCTTTAAACATGAAGGACGGTAAATCTTTTCTAGCTTGTTCTACTTCTTTCTTGTCAAGTATCCCAGCCTTTACAGCATCATAAGCAGTAATCCGATAGTACTTATAATTAGAATCAGTTTCGGATTTTAATCCTAGTTGATGACCCCAATTGCTATTACCTTTGTAATTGCCAATAAACTTACACTTTGCTTTGGTAGCTGTCAATGTACTTCTTAATGCAAACCATGATTCTTGCTTAGCTCTTGTAAACTCATCAAATACAGCACCATAAACATCTTCACCATATAAGTTATCAGGGTCTTGAGCAGTCTTAAAACTTATTATTGTACCAGCAGGAGTAGTAATAGTCATTTCACTTTTATTCTGAGAATACAAACCTGACTTAACAACTATTCGCCATAACCTATTAAAAGCTATTTTAGCCTGTGAATATACAGGAGCTACCCACCAAAAATTCATACCTGCTTTGATATCCATGACTTTCTTTTTATTCTGAAAACCATGTGCTATCTCAAATAACCAAAATATCATTGAGAAAGTCTTACCTGTTTTTGTCGAAGCTTCTACAATTGTAAATCTTTCAGGATTATATAAAAATGATTTCTGATAATCTGCAAATGCAGGTGGTTCTATTATCATTAACTGATAACCTACTAACTATAAATCCTTAAAACTAATAACTATATCTGAACTGCCTGTAATCTCTTGCTTTTGCTCAACTCTTTCAACATAATCCCTTTTCTTGCCATGACATTTTAATTTAAAGATTATTGCCTTAGTATCATTATTCTGGATATTCTCCATTAGTTTAGATTCTGTAAAATCAAGTAAAGTTTCTTTTACTTCATCAACTGCATTCTTAAACTTGTCATCCATTTCTAGCCAATCATAATAACTAGACCTATTAATATTAGCAGCCTTGCAAGCCTCTGTTATATTGCCTGCTTTATTATGAAAAGCATCAATAAATATTTTTTTCTTACCTTTTAAGCTCATTGTTGGTTATGTTGGCTATCCTCAGTGTTAATTCTTAATTTTATTAAGAATATTTTCTTTTATATTCTTTGCTATAGCGCACATCATTAATGGTGGAACTGCCCTGCCTATCGCTTCAGTGTTTTCACCCCAACTCCCAACCAATTCAAAATCAGAAGGGAATGAGCCTATTGATTTACATTCTGGCACTGTAAACTTTCTATTATCCCAATGTATAACAGAAGCTGCCCCAAGATTGCCAGCAGTTGCAGTTAAACAATCACTTGGTTTATTAGGTGATTGTTTAACCAACGACATGTACTTATTTGATTTCTTTGTAATCTTAAGAGCTTCTTTATATATCGCATATTTTCTAATATCTGATTGCATCAAATCTTTTTTTGTGTTAACTATATTATGAAAAGCCTTATTTAAGGTAATTACATTATTACTAGCCATTGGATAACTAGGCAATATATTTAAATCTTTTCTAACACCAATAAATATTAATCTTTCCCTGCTCTGTGGTACTCCATAATATTTAGCGTTAATCACTTTGGCTTTAACATTATAGCCACATGTAATTAATAGATTAAATATCTCTTTGAAATAACCCTTTGCAGAGCCTTTAATTAAACCTGAAACATTTTCAGCAACAAAAACCTTTGGTTGCATCTTCTGAACAAATCTAATATACTCAAAAAACAAATCATCAACAACCTGAACCCTATTGCCATACTTTTTAGCCTTGCCCCAACCTGCCTCCCTTTTGCCAGCAGTACTGAAAGCAGAACAAGGGGGTGAGCCGTCTAATATATCAAGCTCACCTGATTTTAATCCCAATTCTGTCAGCATCTCTAAAGGGTTAATATCTCTAATATTCCCCTCGTACAATTTTGTATTAATATGGTTTGCTCTATAAGTTTTGGCTTGATAATCTAAAAACTCAACTGCTGCAATAACGTTTAACCCTGCCATTTTATAACCTAATGATGAGCCACCAACACCAGAAAATGTAGATATTACTTTATATTCTTTTTCTATATTATTAATCTCCTGCATAGAGGGTACATAACCATATTCAAAACTCATTTAATGCAGATCCACCCCTTAAAGTTCAATGATTGAAAAAAGCTTTCAACATATTTAAACCCTGCTTTTTTCAAAACACATTTATTTTCATTATCTGTTAACGGTTTCATTATTTCTCTTAATGTCACCTGCTTATTTAAAATATCTTCACTTTTAAATTCTTTTCTTTTAATATCGTAATGGGTAAAATTGTATATATCTTGAATAAATCCATCACTCATATATATTTTCTCAGTAAGGATAAAGCAACCACCCTTATTAAGGGAATCATAAACCTTTTTAAGTATTTTAGTCCTATTTGTAACAGATAGAAACTGTAGCGTGAAAATAGATAGAATTAAATCAGTGTTTTTAAATAACAAATTATCTTCTGTTATATCCTGCTTTATAAAAAACAGTTTATCTTCAGAATTTGACAGAAGGTTATCGGAAATGTCATAACCAAAATAATGTATATTCTTATCTTGGTGTTTGTGTTTTATCTTCTTCAATAAAAAGCCAGTTGAACATCCCAAATCATACACGTTAGTATTATTAGTTATAAAATAACTAGAGATATTTAGTATTAACTCATGTATATGGATATAGTTAGGCACAGACATCTCAATGTGGCTATCAAATTCTGATACTGTATCAAATGAAAAGACTTTACCACTCATAAGAACACTTCGGACAGCAATTCTTAGTTTCTATGTTCTCATCAAATTCTTTTTCTCTAATTTCTTCTTCATAAGTATCAAGATGGCTATCGTTTAATAAAGCTTCTACTTCATCTAATTCAAAACCTGTTAATTCAAAATCAAATGTACCAGTATCAAGACTTTCTAAAACATTCTTTAACTCTGTAAAATCCCATTCGCCTGCTCCCTTATTAGCAGCAATATTAGCAGCCTTTTCTTTTTCAAGTGACCATTCAACTTCACGATAAACAAACTCACCGAATTTAGTATTAATAGTACCCTTTGCTACAGTGCCCATCTTATCAGTAAAAGATTCTTTTGTTATCTTAGAATCAGCAGGTAAGGCTTTTAATCTTTGATGCCCGCCTACTAAATTGCCTGTTTTATTATTAAATACAATCCCTGATAAATCACCATATTCTTTTAGTGTTTTTTTCAGTAAAGCAAGTTTTTTATCACTGATTTTTCTAGGATTATACTCAGCAGGTTTTAACTCTTTTATAGTTTTCATTATCCCCTCAAATACAGAAAAAGCTTTATGTCTGTCAATCATAAAGCTATTAGAATTTATAGAATCGGAAACATTTACATGGATACAATACTACAAGAATAACTATACCATACGCATAATTAACCATTTTAACCCTAAATTATCCTTGTATGCTTTACTATCATTGAATACTTAGTGTAAAAACTTATATAAACCGCTTAATAAAACTTAATTATATTCATAAAAAAAGAGCCAATTAAGGCTCACTTGATTAAGGATTAAGCTGTTTGCAATTCTGCTGATGCTATCTCATTTTTTAATGCTGTTATAAGGTCATCAGTTCTGTACCATTTGCTATTGATTTCTACTATTGTGCCATCAGTATAATATCCATCAATCATAGCATGGATTTCAGAATCATCGTTTATATGCTCCTCCCACATATAAGAAGCATCTATGAATAAACCCATAAACTCAGTAGGTGGATAACTCTCATCCAAGCTTAATAAGAACTCCTCTCTAAACTCATCAAATGTAACTTCAGAAACATCCATATCATACCCATCAATTAAATCACTAATACTAAAGTGCCAATCCCTGCCTACTCCTGCAAGCTCTGTCATTAAATCATCACTGCCACAGCCTAGACATACACCTTCAAAAGCATATTTACAACAAGAATAGCAATACTTTCTACCCTTTGCTATAATCAGTTCATTTTTTAATTCATTAATTTCATCTTCATAGATTGTAGCCATTTCGTAAATCTCCTTTGTTTATAAATTCTAATACCCACAAAAGACTAGTTTATACACATAGTCAGGTGTTTTAATTTTAGCTTAATTCAAGAAGTATTCTTTTAAATCTTCATAATCCCCATCAGTAATATCTAATGCTTTTCTTGCCTGCTCAGTTGAAATATTTAAATCATTCATATCATGAGCTATCTCTTTTGCAAAACTGATATCAATTGAATCCCATCTACTCATTTTGTTAACCTCTTGTTTTAATTGCTTATACTATAAGTATATACTATAACCATATTAATGTAAACCCTTTATGATATAATTAATTAATTTGGAGGAGTTATGAAAAAGCATATCAAATGCGATAGATGCAATCAAATACATCACGATATCGAGTTAAAGAGGTTTACCAATCCGCCAACATTTGGAGATTACTTTATAATCTGTCCTATTTTACATGAACCTGTAATCATTAAAATAACTATGAATGGTTTATTATGCAAGAATTGTAAAGGTTATAACTTAGTCAAAAAACAAGGATATGAAGGTATTTACAACTGTATTAACTGTGGGGTAGATTATGGTGAGTTGCAGTTGGAGAAAAGAAAGATTGTTAGCGTCAGGGTTTAACTAGTCGTGCGTCAATGAACTTCTTAGCACCTTCTACATTCCCGAAAGTTCCGATTAAAGCCCCATCTCTATTGAAAACTTTCCATATCTTTTTCTGTTTACTCTTTACTAGATATAACCCTGTGTGGTGGTCGGGGTATGCGTAAAAGTGATAATCTTTTGCATGATTCTGTGTTAGACAAGAATAATCGCTCATAACATTTTTATGTGAATCTCTTATTCTAAAATAACCAGTAAAAGCCCCAAGAGTAAAACCGTTGACTTTATTGTTACTTGCTCTGTAGGTACTTTTTAAATCAACAGCAAACTTTGAATTATCTGGAGCTATAAAAGTTATGTCAGGGTAATGGTTTTGGTGTTCACAAAGTACAAGTTTAAATTTATGATCCGTTGCAAACTTTGATATTACAGGGAATAACATTAATTCAATTATTTTTGATATAACTTTTGTATCAACTGAAATGGTATAAACGTTTTTATAAATATCTATAAAACCTTTGATTATCCATTCACCTTCTTCTGTTGATAAACTTTTTCTGAACTCTTCAAAGTATGAAGCTATTATTTCCCTGAACTCTTCTGTTTTCATATTTACCTTTATTTTGCTATAAATAACACTTCTTCTGATTTTTTATTTACTGATAGAGCATATTTGTAATTCCCAAAATACCTAATTTCTACTTTCTTTTTGTATTTTTTTATAAGTTCTGTTAAAGCTTCTATTGATGGAATACCATCACTTCTGTATGAAATTATAATTATACTATCTTGAAATTTATTGAGTGTTTCATCAAATGCTTGATGGATTTTTTTCTTATCTGTCCATTCGTTTTGTTTTGGAATTAATCTACGGTGCTTTGATTTGTAGTCTATTTTAGGTATCCATTCTTCATACATAGATAGACCTTCTAAAAAATGATAAAAGTCTCTATAATCAAGTTTATTACCTGTGTTAGAAATGTAAGGTGGATCAATATAAACTAAGTCGTATTTCTCTGCTATTTCTTTAGAATTACAATTAAGTGAAATATTATTTTTTTCGTTATCAAACACAGAGTTATTGGCTTCTTCTACAAAAATTTGAAACCAATCAACAAAAGGTTTATCCCAAGATGTTTTATTTCCAAAAGAACGCTCAACTTCTGCAAATCTAATATAAAGGTTTTTTCTATGAAATAAATTATAAGGTCTTTTAATTATACAAGCTTGGCATAAGGCAAAAAAAGCAATAGCTAATTTATACTTATTTTTAATTAAGTTAATATTAGTAATAGTTTGATCTATCCAATTGTTTTCTTTATCAGTGAAATTTATATCATGAAAATTATCTTCAACTATGGAAGGGTAGTTTATATTAGAATGTCTGGTGATTATCCATTTAATATCCTGATTTGTCAAAGTGATATTTTTATTTTCAATAATCCCTAAACCGAAAAGATGATTAAATTTAAGGATGTCATTGTATGTAACTTGTTTATTTTTCTGTTTTAACTTATAAGAAACGCAACCTGTCCCACCAAAAGCATCTAAACATGTATTAAACTCTATATCTTTAATTTGTTCCCAAATCCACTCTATTAACTTAACTTTACTGCCCTGATAACGTGTTGAAGGAAACTTAGCTGTTAATTTAGAAAACATAGAAGATTGATATAATTTTATATTTTTCACTAGTTAAATAATCTTTTTTTCTCAAAGTAATATAATAAAGTATTGATTATATTTTAGTCTAAATATATCTTTCTTACCAAATTTAGAAAATGCCTATATCCCCGAGATTATGATATCTAAAGCTTTATTATAAAGGATCGTCTTTTCTTACCCTCTCAATCCTCTCAACAGCTTCTAAGTCTTGAATAATCGTATCATTATTAATTCTATACCTCATCTAATCCACCTCACTCAACTAACCAATATCCTTAATCCCTATATTAATAATGGATAAATATAACTGGATTGAATAACTCATCTGCCATAATATCCCTTGTGCCATAGGCGATTTTATCATCTAGTCTCGACAATTGATTGTCACATATTAATATCTTATATTTATTTGATATATCGCTTAACTCTTTTAGGAACTGCAAACAATCATCTTCAACCATCACTCCACCTCACAATAAAACAAATATTTAATATCATCGCCCATTATCTCAATGAATTTCTGATGCGCTTGCATATTCTTAAAGTAATAACCATGATTAGTCTCAGCACATGGGTTATCACCCACACACACGGATAACCCATATCCATACAGTTTATCACCTCTTACCCAATCCCCATTCAACCACTTCATAACACTATGAGCCTTAAACATAGCTTGTGTCTTTTTAAGCATTAGTTCTGCTTCTGCTTCTGTTTTGAAAGTGTTGCAGTTTGTCCTATCTTCTGTACAGACGCAACCATTGTATACACGATAATCAGCGCCATTAAAACTAAAATCAACCCCATAATCAGCACCTGAATACCTCGGATGCTCCCATTCATCTTCAGTCACCCCCTGAATAAACTTAACAAGCCCATCTCTATCTTCTTTAGATAGCTTTTTTAATATTTCTTTAATTAATTCCATCTCACCCTCCTAAAAATAAACCCCAAGCTATTAACTCAGGGATTCAATCAAAGAACATTAATTTTATGAATACAGTTGTACCCACATTTAATATAGAAGCAACCGAGCAACTAAGCAAGAAAGTTACCTCTTAGATTATTCTATCATAGATTAAGTTATTGTAATATTAATTTGTATTACATTGACATAAAAATAATGCGCTGATATCCTATTATTATGAGTGAAATTAAACAACATACATTCTACTTTTATCCTGAACAAGTGGAATGGTTGATAAAACAAAAGCAGGAAACTAGATTAAGCTTTAATGCTATTGTAAGAATACTAATTGATAAGGAGCGTAAAAAAAATGATACATCTACCTAGCTTTGTAATTGGTGTGCTTGCTACTCTTTATGCAATTGATGTATTAGCAAAATACGATAATTATAATCAGCATGTTGATTATAATCACAATTAATGGACATTTCAGATATTATAAAAGAAGTAAAAAAGGGTCATCCCGTTTATGCTGGTAAAGACTCTGTTACTTTATTTAGGCAATTGTTGGACGCAGTAGGCATTAAGTATATAGTGCTTGGTGATAGTGATACGGGTTATATTATAAGAGGTAAATGAAATGGCAACAATAAAATTTAGTGATTGCGATGCAATGTTTTCTGATGAGATTGCTTTTAGAAAACCTAAATTCAAAGAAGGTGACCTAATCAAAGGCAATCCATCATACGACCAATGCAACAACTGTGACGGTGAAGCTGAGTACACAAAAGCACCTTTTATTTGTGAGCCTGAAGATACGTTTGAAACTGGCGATGAGGTGGAGGTAATAGGCAATATAACTTATGCGGGAAGTCATACAAATGATGGTGAATCAGTTCAATTAACAGGTATGAATGGGGTGATAAAATGGGTAGTAGTAAATCATCAGCCACCGCATAGCTTCATCAACTATGATGTTGACATCAATGGCAGAATATTCCCTGTAAATGAAGAAGATTTAAAACTAATCAATAGACCACACAAACCACCATCAAGATTCTTAGAACCTATCGACTATGAATACAATAGCAAACAATCTGAAGTAGATTTGAGAAATATATTTAGGTGTATGGAATGAAAAAAGCGTTATTCGGTTTTGGATGGATTGCGGTTTATCTGTTTTATGGGATAGTTTTTGTTGAGAATCATGTATTTGCTCATCAAGTTGATGCGGTTTTTTATACAGTGTTAGGGATGCTTTGGATGCTGAAGCAAATGGAGGGTAAAAATGACAGATAAGAAAGATTTAGTAAAAGAACTAGGCAAGATTTCTGATGCTTGGTTTGGGTTTAATGATAGAGGTATGCTTGATTGTTGGGTGATGATAGACTATGAAGAGGGTTGTTCTCAGGGGTTTGGTGGCATATGTTTGGATACTTATAATAAAGAAACAGAAGAACGGGAAGGCTCTGCGTTTGGGTGTGATTATTTAGTTCAATTAATGACAATATTCAAAGTTGACAGAATAGAGAAACTAAGAGGTAAGTATTGTTATGCTCTAAAAGATGATGGGATTAATGGTCTAATCAGGGGATTACAGAGCATGAGGGATGAGGGGAGTAAAACCTTCTTGGTGTCTGAATTATGTAAGAAACATGGAGTAGGTAAATGACAGATAAAAAATTCAACAAGCTCCGTCAAATAGTAAGAGCATTAAACACATTGTTATATTTTATATCTCAGGCTTTGAGATTAGGGAGGGGTAAGAAGTGAGTGAATCAAAGTTTGACTTAGCCGCTGGCAACTCATGGTCAAGACAAGAGAAGGGGGTTAAGATAAAGGTATCAAATGAGTCAAATAAAGGCGTGGTAATATCAGGGTTTACTCTTGATGATGAAAATAGGGTTATAGGCTTAACCTTCGACTACATTGAACCTAAAGAAAGTGAAGATATTGAGAGCTTGAAAGAGTTGATAGGAGAAATAGGTATTATGGCTGCTGATATTGGTAAGTGTAAATATCTTGAATCCATTATTGAACGCTCAATAAGCCTTCTAAAAAGCATGAGAGAGAAAGAAAAGCCTGAGCCTGAAGAAGGTTGTGATAGATGTGGTATTGTTGATAGGGTAAGCGGTTGTGATAGATGTGGTATTGTTGATAGGGTAAGCGGTTGTTATTGGTGTTCGGGCAACGAAGGGGATTATACTGAGGATAGTTGCTTATGAATAAATACTTTGCTAAATACCTTCGTGAATGGTTAATAACAGGGCTATTCATGACTCTATCTGTTGTATTAGCTAATATGTTTGCTAATACTGTTGCTCATGCTGTTATTGGTGGGTTTATTATCGGGGGTTTGACTGTACATATTGAGAAACTCATCGAGATAATTAAAGGGGATTAATATGAAAATATCAGAACTAATTAAACAGTTACAAGAGCAAAAAGAGATTCATGGGGATGTTGAGTGTAAGATTGCTGAATATGACGGCTATTGGGATGTATGGAGTTTGTATGATGGCATTGAGCTTAACGGTTCTTATAGCTTTAAAGACTTAACAATAATAGAATCAAGTGGTAATTGTAAGGAGATAAGAAGGAAATGAAAAAACTATTAATTATTCTGTGTATGCTAACACTAGTTGCATGTCCAGTAAAAGAAAAGCAGTACGATTACAGTTACGATTATCAAGATGGGCAGGATGATATTTGAAATATGTTAAGAAACCCCAACTCAGGGCAATAAACTTCGATAATATTGATGTTTCACTCGGATATAATATATTCAACTCAGGTATAGGTATTGATTATTATATTGATAGCGGTTTATTCGTTCTTACTGTTTGGTTTATACCGTTTAATATTGTTTTTAGTTATAGGAGCTAAGGAATGAGCAACAAGATTGAGTTACAGAATAGGAGTAGATGCTTATGATAGATAAGATAGCGAAGATGGGCAGCAACATGCTTGATTTTATCGATGATGACGCACTTAATGTTTTAACCAGAGTGATAATGTTCTTCAGTAAAGTATTTGCTTTCACTGTATATTCAAGTATTACAACATTTATGATTATTCAGATTATTGAAGCTTGGAAGAGGTAAGTGATGACTTTCATACCATTATCAGAAACAGTACCACATTATACTGAAGAAGAGATTAAAAAGAAAAAACTAGTTAATTCTTAATAAACTTCAAGCAAGATATACAATAAAAGCTCATCCTAGCATAATTATAAGGCAAGTTACCTATCTTAATGCTTAACTGTTTCCATTGATGCTGATATCGACTATCAGCATTGCATATCTTTTGACGTGGTTTATTAACTATTACTTTTTTCATTTAAGCTCCGTATTCAGTCTATTTTAAATGTTTCTTTTGCTCCTGCTCTTACTAGTCGTATTATTGCTAATAATTGCTTCTTAGTATAATTCTGCTGTTCAGATTTAAGTACAAACTCACCTACTAGATTTACACCAATTAAAATACTTTGATTTCTTAGCTTTTCTGTATCTTTCTGGACCTGTTCAAATTCTTTAAATGTTTTATCATCCATTTTTTATACCTTTTACTTTATCAAATAGGCTCATGCCTGAGTAACTCACTGTCATACCTGCAAATGTTTCAAATACTGCTATATTCACTTTATACTTAGTAAGCATATCAATAAACCCCATTATGATTATTACAGCAAATAATACTAGAGTAGTAAGCCTTTTACTACTCCAACCTGTTTCATCTCTTAACGATTCTGCTAATACTTCTTTAATCATGGGAATATCACCCTTTCAGGAGAATGCTTATAAATCCAATCGTCTCTCTGTTTTAATGCTTCTCTTAGGTCTTTATTTTCATCATTCATCTTCTCACAATTCCTACAATAATTCAGATAATTAATATCACCATCCATTGTAGCTTTAAGCCAGTCATTAGGTCTATCTTTAGTATTATCACACATTATTTACACCTCAACACAATAAACACTCTGTAATTTTATCATATAATCGCTCATCACTCATCATCCTTTTCAAACCTTACGCACGACCCCTCACGACTTACCCTTACTCTCCCTGTCCTCAAACTTTTATCCCTCGTAAACAATCTACAAATCAATTGATTCTCTCTCTTAATCGAATAAAAACACTTAGGACAAGTATTAATATTATTCTTACTTACCTTGTAATTATTCCTGTCTTTCTCAACTTCACAATAAAACATTTTAACCCTCCACACTCTCTATATCTTTTAATAACTTAGCTCTATATTCTGGGTCAATCCTTGCCCTCATAGCCATCTTAATCATAGCTGCCTCCAATTGCTTATCTTTGTATTCAGGAGTTCCCTTTTCTAGTCTCAGCAGCTCTACAAATGCAATCTCATACTCATTATGTAAATCAATTTCATCACTCACCTTTAACCCTCCAACTCCTAAATAATAATTTAATTATAAAAATGATAACTGACCGTCAGAATTAATCTCACTATATGTTTTACTTAAATCTTCAAGGTCATTAGTTCCACAGAATCCATTACATTCTAATAACGGTTCTGGTTTTCGACCTTTTATTATATCAATCGTTTTAATCTCAGGATAATCGGGATGCTGTTTTAGAAATATCAGTTGAGATTCTTTATTAGTTGTTTTTTTAAGCATAGTCACTGGCTTACCTTTTCTATTTGTAAGCTCATGCTCCATGTCGCTCATTGTATTAAATTTTTCAGGATGTTCTTTTTTCAACTTCATCCAATACCCGGCGCCTCCTTGTATACAACCTGTTTTAAAGCAGTTATTGTTAACGAACCCTAATTTATACATATTAGGTACTTCAATTTCATTATCTTCAATCATTTTTATGCAGTCTTTTTTTGATAATCCATAAAGCAGTAATGGGAATAGTGGCTTAGATTCAGGATAGTTCATTGATAATGCCTTTGCTCTTTTTGGCTCATCAATGTCAAACCCGAATACCTGATGACTATATTTATTATCTTTCTGGAACTTCTTCCTAACTTCTCTTTTTAATTCACTTGAACAAATAGCACCACTAGCCACATTGAGTGAATTCCACCGCCTCCATGTATCTTGTATTGATTTGTACCTACCTCCTATTCGTGTGATGGTTTCAATGGGTATATCATAGAGCTTTTCACAATCGTTTTTAAACCTGTAGGTATCATCATCTTCATTAAATGTGTCAATAAAAACTATTCTACATCTATCTTTACCAAATAAATCTATTGTAAGCTTACAAGCTACAGCAGATGTTACCCCACCTGACCACCAGCAAATAATATCGTCTTTTTTCATTTAACCCTCCAACTCCTAAATAATAATTTAATTATAAATGGCAGTAACCACTATCACAATCAAAAGTAAGGTTATCTTCATGTTTGAATTTCACCTCTGATAATGGCTGACAACTTCTATGTAGATATGTTGCTTCTTTAACCTTACGCTTACTTGCTCTAATTCTTTCATCAATAAGAACCGATTGCCTAAAAGAATCAGGCTTTTCTTTTTTCATCTTCAGCCATTCAGAATCAGACTTGTACGGGCAAAAATAACAAGAGCTCTTTTCTGGTACTAATAATTTATGCTTTTCAAGCCACACCTTACAATCGTTTCTAGTCATTCTCATATCTAAAAATGGGAATCCGTTTTTAATCCATTTATCTGGTGAGTGGTTCATTCTTTGCATTTCATCAACCGTGATACCTAATAGCACTTGAGTTTTTTTATTTCGTTGATTCTTTTTTAATCCATATAAAGACCTTATTTTCTTTTGAACCTCGACTACCTTATATTCTCTTGTGCATTGTCTTGGTAATTGAGCATTACCGCCCTTTGCAAACACAGGTATGGACGCAAAACGCCTACCTTCGATAAATTCATTACTATTCATATCAGTTTCAATATTTTTATCAGAAACAATATAAATGGGTATGCCGTTATTATTATCACACCACTTAAACATATAGTCTAAATTATCATAAGTATGTTTATCTTCTGCTCCTGTATCTGCGAATATTGCGCAATCAGCCTGAATTATCCCCATACTAGCCATGTAATACAACACTGTGCTTTGCAATCCTGCACCTAAACTGATGATAGTCATCTCAGGTTTAAAATCACTATACTCTTCATTATATTTTCTTATTACCCTTGCCTTAACATCTTCTGGCTCAGAAAACATATTTAACTGCTGCTTACTCATCTTTAACCCTCCAACTCCTAAATAATAATTTAATCTTAAAAACAAACATCTCTAAATTACTTGGTATAACTGCCTTATCAAGCATCTCATTCTCATCAACATCATCTTCAGTTAACCATTCACTCATGATAATTTTTCACTAATGAAGTCTAATACAAAGAACGCCTTATAACTATCTTCAGTATTAACCTCAATATTATTAGCCTTATCAAGCATTTTAAGAAACAAATCATCATTAATCGGTATACCCTTCTTAACCAACTTTGACTCATAATCCTTAGCATAATCAAGCAATTCTTTACCATTCAAGAACCAATACAAAGCCATTTGTTTATCTCTGAAGTATTCATCTCTGTGCTTTCTAACTCCCCATTCTGAAAGCTTAAAGACTTGCTTTACATCAATACTAATATTCTCGTAGAACTCTAGCGTATATTGCTCTGATTTTTTAATACCATCAACCATCTCACCAATATAATCAATTATTTTACTATTCATAATTTTTCATCCATCCTTTTACAATAATCTAAAATATCCATCTCAGGTACATCAAACCTCTCATGGTATGTACTTCTATCTCTTTCAAAAAACATCTCAATCTCTCCTACATGACCACCTTTACATTTCGCTAAAAATAGATTGATAAAAGGACTTGATTGCTGATGCTTCTTTTGTGTTGAGTAAAGCATCGTAATTGCGTAGGCATCCTCCTCAAATGAGCCAGTGCCCTTTAAATCACCGAGAGTAGGTCTAGCATCGTCCTGACCCTCAAGTGTTCTTTTTAATTGTGATAGCGGTATAATTGCCACGTTTAACTCAGTAGCCAAGTCCTGAAAGTAGTTACTCCAATGTGATAAGAACTCAAACGTTCCCTTTTCCTTTGATTTAGATTTGTTCATTAACTGTAAATGGTCAATAACAAACGCCTTTACACCGTTTTTAGCTTCTCGTTTAATGTCATTCACAATATCTTCAGGGCATCTAATCTTATTTGTTATTATAAAATTCTCATCAGTGTCGTGAGTCTTTAATATTGATGTATCCATTTTCCTGTTTTTGAATACCCTATTATTAACCTTATGTTCTCTCGCAAATACTTGATGTACTATCTCACTTGGTTTGGTTTCAAGTGAGTACATCTTTGATTTAATGCCTTGTTTGCTCCAATATTCTAGTATCTGCACAATTATGCTAGTTTTACCTAAACTGGGCCTAGCAGCAACAATAGTCATCTTTCCAAGCGATATACCGCCATTCATTCTGTGGTTAAGAGTGGGAAACTGAGTAGGTAACATTTCAATATCACCATCTTCATCCTGATTGATATAATCTTCCTTTGCTTTCTTTAAATCAACTGATTTTTTATCCTTTTTGTTTGCTAATAACCCATCAGTTCCAGATACAATTACATTAAATAACTCATCCTTGTTAATATCCTGATTCTGATTAACTGTCCTTAGTATCTTATTTGCAAAACTACCAGCGTTATTCATAAAAGCTATGTCTTGCTGTCTGTACATGCAATATTCAAACTCTACATAAGAATCTATTGAGTACCCATCTGATGAACCTATGCTTAACTCACTTGACATTTGTGGTAACTCTGTTAAGTAGTGGTCTAGCATATCGTGATTGACCTTACCTAACATGGCATAGTATTTGATTATGAATTCATATACCTCTCTATATCTCAAATTAAAGAAATCTGATGTATCAATACAATCCTTCATCTCTTCTATATAATCATTGTTATTTAGGAGCCAGTTTAACAGCATTCTTTCGTTAGTTTCAGATACTTTAGGTATATTTACACTAGCAACTACTTTTTCATGCCTTATTTCAGGTTTATGAAGCTTGTGCGGTTGGTTGGCTAGAGTTTGTAAACTATTCCCATCATTAAAGAAGTCTGATACATCATATCCTTTTACATCAGAATCAAGATATACAATCTGTGTAGGAACTTCTAATGGCTCTAATGCAACTGCTAACTTTTTAGCTCCCTTTTTGCCAGCTTCATCATTATCATAGATTATTCTTATCTGCTTTAAATCACATGTATTCTTTTGAAGTCTGTCAATAATATCAGGTGGGAAACTACCTTCACCTGTGCTACTAGATTTTACTGAGTACTTTGCTGGTTCACTTGAATGTTTTTTAATCTCCTGAGTTAGCATCATTACATCATACTCACCAGCAACAAATATTAAATACTCAACTTTAGGCTTTAGCTTGTAATCAGGGAATAATTTTGACTTACTATCACCATCCCTATCAAAGAACATTCGCTTTTTACCGTCAATAGATAAGTGTTTATATCCATCAACTATGCCTTTGCGATTTTGTGGGAATGATAAGAAATCACCCTTTGCCTGTAATCTAAAACTTAACGCAGTATCTTTATCA
>CEPX01039242.1_pt1 | contig 22757 bp, 19 predicted proteins | sample 361361 | NCBI WGS metagenome assembly CEPX01 (sample SAMEA2619974, study PRJEB7988) | marine metagenome | biome: marine biome (ENVO:00000447); feature: mesopelagic zone (ENVO:00000213) & marine oxygen minimum zone (ENVO:01000065); material: "saline water (ENVO:00002010), including plankton...
TAACTTTCGATTACATGAAAGTTGAACCTGCTAATGTTGCTGAATATTTAAATCTTGAGGGTGAAGTGTGGAAGCCCGTTCACAATGAGTTTCAAAACCGTGGGATGGAGGTTTCTTGGTCTTTATATATGGTAAGAGGAGCTGGTACGCAAAATCACTACAATTATGTTACAGTTAGTGTATATGATGGTTTGGGAAGCTTGGATAATGATGCTGCAAAGCTGAATGAAGTAGTCAGTAGCGTCTATTCTAATGAAGAAATTGAAGGATTCTGGAATAAAACATCCGCTGCACGTTTACATAATGGTCAAGATGTCTTTTTTGTTTATGATCAAGCCCTAAAGGGTAAAAATAGAGAATTATCCGCTTTTAGTTCTGGTAAAATAGGCCAGGATATAACTGTTACCTTCATGCAAACTCTTCCAGGGCAGGATGCTGTTGGACTTGAGTCGAAATGGTGGAAGCCTATCCATAAGGAAAGAATTAAGCGTAGAGTTGTTAATTCGTGGGAGGTTTTAACAAAGAGATTTGTATCTCTTGGACAAACAAAATTAGATCACGATTATGTTACTTGGGAGAATTATACTACTTTTTCTACGATAGATGACTCTTATAATAGTGATAAATTCACCAATGCGGTAAAAAAAGCTCATCCAGATGTTGATTTTAGTGAAGTTACTGAAGCAACAGTAAAATCAAGGGATATTCTTAGATCTGAGATCTGGGAACTTGTAGATCATCTTAATCAATAAACATCAAGCCCCGCCTAGCGGGGTTTTTTGTTTGTGGGACAAATCGGCGCCCATTCGCCGAGATGGCCAGGCGGGATGCCAACCTGTTACCAATCGTTCAGACTCTAGCGAAATAGGGAGTGACGCCTACGGCCGATAGGTCTCACGTCTTTCGCTCCTTCTTCCTTAGCGCAATAAAAAGGACAATTTTAGATTCTTCCTGAAAATACTTTTATTGATTATCAGATAAGAATTTCTTATACTTAACTAAGTTAACATTTAATAAGGTTAAGGAAATTGATAATCAACCATAGGATAGCTGAAAACAGTCGTATCCTTGCCCGCCTTGTCCATGACGTTTCAGAGCGTGATTACTTGAATCACGCATCTACATTACCGCTCTCAAGATCTCAGTTTGTAACGCTAAAAATTCTTCTGTATACGGGCCCTTTCACCATCGGTGATATAGCCAGTACCATCGGCATCAGCCGTGCCGCTGCCAGTAAGAATATAGATAAGCTGGTGAAAATGAAGCTGGTGCAGCGAAAAGAGGTGCCGACCGACAGGCGTTCAACAAGGGTCTCTATCCTTGCCGCTGGGGAAATCATTGTAGAATCGTATGACGCCAGAAGAAATGAGAAACAGCAAAAAATCCTATCTTCATTTACCGATAGAGAGAAAACACTTTTCAATAATTTGCTTGAAAAATACATCCGTGGTGCGCTACAACATGAGGGTAACTTTGATCTGATGTGCCTCATGTGCGGTGGTGAATATGATGAAGCATGTGTCATCAAGGATACCAGAGGATTGTGTTACTATAAGGACATTGCGAATGTTGATGAGACCAATGGGAAATCGATATAACGAAGGGGAAAGCCATGAAAAATGATGATACCTTTGCCGATATTTTTGAAGCGAGAGGTGTAAGCCGGCGTGATTTTGTGAAATTCTGCAGTCTTATGTCTGTCTATCTCGGAATTTCGCCCATGCTCGCCCCCAGAATCTTGAGGGCTATGGAGAACAAGCCGCGGATCCCGGTCATATGGCTGCACGGCTTGGAGTGCACCTGTTGCAGCGAATCCTTTATCCGTTCATCCCATCCCATAGCAGCGGATATTATCCTCAATATGATTTCCCTCGATTATGATGATACACTCAGCGCAGCCGCTGGTCATCAGTTAGAGGAAGTGCGCAAGCAGATCATGGAAGAATATAAGGGTCAATACATCCTTGCTGTTGAGGGAAACGCACCCGTAAAGGACGATGGTGTCTATTGCATGGTTAACGGTGATTCCTTTCTCAATGTTCTGAAGGAGACGGCGGAAGATGCCTATGCTGTCATAGCGTGGGGGTCATGCGCATCGTTCGGATGTGTTCAGAATGCCCGCCCCAATCCCACGGGTGCTACACCTGTCAGCAAGATAATTAAGGATAAGCCGGTTATTAATGTACCGGGCTGTCCACCTATCGCTGAAGTGATGACCGGTGTGATCACACACGTGCTCACTTTTGGAGCACTGCCTGAGCTTGATCGCCTGAAGAGACCGAAGGCGTTCTACGGCACGCGTATCCATGACAAGTGCTACCGGCGGCCGTTTTTCGATGCCGGCATGTTCGTGGAAAGCTTCGATGACGAAGGAGCGAAGAAGGGCTGGTGTCTGTACAAGATGGGTTGTAAGGGGCCGACGACCTTCAACTCCTGTTCAACCGTTAAGTGGAACGAGGGGACCAGTTATCCCATTCAGGCCGGCTATCCTTGCCTCGGCTGTTCCGAGCCTGGTTTCTGGGACAATGGGCCGTTCTACACCCGTCTGGCAGACGTCGATTTTCTCGGCACGAATGCCAATGCCAATAAGATTGGTATGGTAGCTACGGGTGTTGCTGCTGCTGGAATGGCAGCACACGCCATTGGAACAGCAATTAAACAGCAGCAGAAAGAAACAGAAACCACCGAAACAGAGGAGGGCTAAATCATGGCCAGACGAATCGTTGTTGATCCTATCCCGAGGATTGAAGGGCATCTGCGGATTGAAGCCGTCCTGGACGAAAATAACACCATAAGCGATGCTTACAGCAGTGGCACCATGTGGCGTGGTCTGGAGATCATTCTGAAAGGCCGTGATCCCAGAGATGCGTGGGCATTTACGCAGCGAATCTGCGGTGTCTGCACAACTGTCCATGCTCTCGCCTCAATTCGGTGTGTGGAGGATGCCATTGATGCTGAAATACCACCCAATGCGCGCATCATCCGTAACCTGATGAATGCCACACAGCAGACGCAAGACCATCTCATCCACTTTTACCATCTCCACGCTCTTGACTGGGTGGATGTTGTTTCAGCACTAAGTGCCGATCCGAAAGCGACATCCGAGCTGGCTCAAGCTGTCAGCCCATCCTGGCCGAAGTCATCTGTGGGTTACTTCAAAGATCTGAAGGCCACGCTAACATCGTTTGTCGAAAGCGGCCAGCTGGGCATCTTTTCTAATGCGTATTGGGGTCACAAGGGTTACCTCTTGCCGCCTGAGGCGAATCTGATGGCGGTGGCACACTATCTGGAAGCGCTCGATTTTCAGAAAGAGATTGTGAAGATACACGCCATCTTCGGCGGCAAAAATCCCCATCCGAACTACCTGGTGGGCGGGATGGCTTGTGCCATTGATCCTAACAGTGATACTGCGATCAATATCGAACAGCTGAACCGGGTGAAGAAAATCGTCGATGATACTAACACCTTCATTGATCAGGTCTACATTCCTGATCTGATTGCCATTGCCGGTTTTTATAAAGGGTGGCTGTACGGCGGCGGTTTGGGAAACTACCTGTCTTATGGTGATTTTCCAGAGTCTCACGTAGAAGATACAGATTCTTTGCTCTGGCCGAGAGGCGCCATACTCAACAAGGATCTGAGCACGGTGCATGAGGTAGACCCCAGGGATGCTATGCAGGTTAGAGAGGAAGTGACACATTCCTGGTATGCCTATGCTGGAGGTGACGATCAGCCACTCCATCCGTGGGAGGGTGAAACCGTACCGAAGCCTGAGGCTGTGCCCAAGATGCCGTATAAATATCTGGACACAGATGAAAAATACAGTTGGCTAAAGACACCCCGATGGAATGATAATCCGATGGAGGTAGGCCCGCTGTCGCGAGTTCTCATTGCCTACGCTAAGGGCGATGACATGATCGTGGACACTGTGAACCACGTCCTGAAAACGCTTGACGTTCCAGTAGGAGCACTTTTTTCCACTCTCGGACGTACAGCCGCCCGCGGTATTGAGTGCAAACAGACAGCCGGGTTCATGAATCACTTCTACGATCAGCTGGTGGCGAATGTCAAAGCGGGTGATCATCAGGTGTTCAACGATGAGAAGTGGAACCCGGATAGGTGGCCTGCAGACTGTAAGGGGTTCGGATACACGGAGGCTCCCCGGGGAGCGCTAGGTCATTGGATTCATATCAAAGATGGGAAAATCGAGGATTACCAGATTGTAGTGCCATCTACCTGGAACGCCTCGCCGCGGGACAGTAAGGGCCGTTCTGGTGCTTATGAAGCTGCTCTGAAAGATACGCCAATGGCCGATCCGGAACAGCCGGTGGAAATTCTGAGGACGGTGCATTCCTTTGATCCTTGCCTGGCGTGCGCCGCTCACATTGTGGACATTAACGGCAATGAGATAACTACTGTCCAAGTAAGCTGATGGGGTTGACTATGCATAAGACAATCGAGGAACAATACGTTTGGCGCTTGCCGGTCCGTTTTTATCATTGGCTTAACGCCATCTGTGTTACACTCCTATTTATCACAGGTCTGTATATTGCGTCTCCGGTCCTGAGTCCTTCAATTGGCGAAGCAGTCTGGTATCACAAGATGGCTTGGTTCCGTTATGTTCATTTCGGCACCGCTTTTATCTTTGCGGCCAATTTCATGTTTCGCCTTTACTGGTCTCTTTTTGGGAATGATCCTTACGGACGCTTTGGAGGCTTTAGACCGTGGAGACCTGAGTGGTGGGGTCAGCCGTTTAAGGATCAACTTGCTAGCTACCTGTTTATCAGGAAGGAAGAGCCGAACTATTGCGGGCACAATCCAGTAGCAGCCCTGACCCACTTTCTCTTCGTCTTCTGTGGCTCGTTGTTTATGGTCTTAACCGGATTCGCCATGTATGGCGAAAACAACCCTGGTGGATTTCTAGACACAACCTTTGGATGGATGGTACTCGTGTTCGGAAGCAGTCAGAGCATGCACACGATGCACCATCTGGTGGCGTGGGTCTTTCCCGTCTATCTCGTTCTTCACCTCTATGCTGTGATTCGGCACGACATCGTCGATCGCTCGAGTGTGACATCGTCTATTATTACTGGCTATAAACACCGGGTTGAAGAGTGCCCGGAATTGGAATAGCTGGTCAAGGGCGACAGGTAGGACCGCGAGGTATATAGTATGTAGTATGTAGTGAATCTCGCCGTTGCAAAATGTGGGATTCAAAATGGTTGCCAGTAGCAAGTGGTGAAAATCAACGTCTTAGGGCTAGGCAACGTTCTCCATACTGATGAAGGCTTTGGTGTGGAAGCTGTCAAGCGACTTGAAGCCGCTACTGGTTTCGATGAAACAGTGGAGTTCATAGACGGAGGAACCCAGGGGATATATCTCCTCGACTTTGTGACTTCGCCAGACCGCCTGCTGATCTTCGATGCGGTGATTCCCAAGGAGAGTGAGGTAAAGGTCTATCTCTATGGCGGTGATGAGTTGCCGGCTTTTGTGCAACAGAAGATGTCTGCCCATCAGACGGGGCTCAGCGATCTACTCTCGCTGGCAAAGTTGCGCGGTGAGACACCCGAGGAAATCGTCCTGATCGGTATTCCGCCTCAGGACTTAAATATGCACGTCGGACTGAGCCCCGAGGTTGAAGCTATGATGCCTGAAGCGGTGGCGATGGGAGAGGAGGTCATTCAAAAGTGGCTGGCTGAGGAGAAGGCGTGAGTACACTGGGAATCATAGTATTGGTTATAGTTTCGGTTCTGCTGGGATTCTTCATCAATTCCGTGATTTACTATGCCAAGCAGGGGATGAAAGTTGGTGCTCCTGCGCCGGCATTTTCGGCAAAGCTTCTGGATGGAACTCGAATCAGCCAGACAGACTGGGATCGCCCTTCACGCCCGTTATTGCTCTGTTTTATGTCTCCGCGCTGTGTCGCCTGCCGCCGGCTCGCGCCCTTTCTCAACGGACTGAACCGCGAATACCCTGATGCTGACTTAGACGTGCTGATTCTGGGGATCAACGGCAGCCGGGCCGATTTCAAGAGGTGGCGGGACTCCCTGAGTCTAAACCTTCAGGTAGCGGTAGATGAAGATGGAACGACCAGGCAGCGATATTCTGTCTATTCCTTGCCGGCTGGATTCCTCATCTCAGCGGGAGGAGTTGTGAAACAGACATACAGAGGCTATCGGGCCGGTGACGACGAGATGTTCGAAGCGTTGTTTCGAGAAAGAACGGTAACATCAGCAGCGCGCAAACCCGCGGTTCCTGTTTCCTGATCAACTTCTTGTTCCGGAGAGAGATATTCGCTATGAATTCACCAAGAGAGGATAAGCTCTGTAAAGCAGAATCAGGAAGACGATGGAATTGATCACGTGGGCACCAAAGCACGGTCGGCAGGCAACCTTCAGCAGATAGAGCCCCCAAGCAAGGTAAATGCTGTAGGCAAACGCCAGCAAGACTATAATGAAAAGAACACCGGTGTCGGGTATCCCCAACGTGTTGCTGGATAGAACAGTCAGTCCCAAAGCCGGGTAATACCAAAGTCCCCAGAAAGCGTTTGAGCGGCCGAAGGTGGAACCGAAACTGGACTCCACGATCTCATCGCATCGACAGTCCATCATCTGCAACATTCTTGGCATCCACCAGACAGCTTCCTGTGACTTCTGGTGATGCACGCGGTGGAAGTAGAAAGAGGTCAGCCACCCTACTGATGCAGAAGCAAGCAGGATAATAATCAGTGCGCTTTCCAGGTCCACAATTGCCGCCTAAAAACCAAACAGTTTTATTGACGGTCCTGAGATGGTGATAATGATACCCGCCAAGGCATAGGCGTATTTTTTAATAGACTCAGTCTCATTTCTATCAGTCCAAGGATTACCGACCTTAGCACGTGCCCCATACCGCACAGGAATGTGACAAAGGTTATCTTCCGCAATGACCACGACCGGGCCCGGCTGATCATGATAAAAGGCAGGTAGTGGTCCGGGCCGATCAATGTATGGATAAAACCAATTAAGGCAGCGGTGATCAGCAGAATATGGTGTCCATCGCCCTAACAGATCCTGGGCAGCTGTTCGCCCACGGGCATATCCACGATGCGCTGGGCGCCGAGACCTGTTTTCATGGTCACAATCCCGGGATGTCCGGAAACCACTTCACCGATAATAACCGCATCTTTGCCGAATTCATGTTTCTGCATGGTTGCCAGAACTGACTTTGCTGCCTGCGGGGCCACTACGGCGATCAGCTTCCCTTCGTTGGCCACATAGAGTGGATCTATCCCCAGCACTTCACAGGCGCCCTGTACTTCCGGGCGGACGGGAATTTTTTCACCGTAAATTTCGATACCCAGGCTGGACTGGCCGGCAAATTCATTCAGCGTCGTAGCAGCGCCGCCGCGAGTTGGATCACGCATGGCATGGATCTCATCCGATGTTTTGAGCATGGACTTCACCAGCCCGTTCAGGGCAGCAGTGTCGCTTTTTACCTGGGTCTGGAATGACAACCCTTCCCGGCTGGTCATCACCGCCATACCGTGGTCGGCCAGCGTCCCGGAAAGTATGATTTTATCACCTTCCAGTAGGTTACCGGCGGAAAGGTTCAGGTCATGATTTAGAACACCGATGCCTGTTGTATTAATGAAAATCTTGTCCGCGCTACCCTTATTTACGACTTTGGTATCGCCGGTGACAATGGTTATGTTGGCCTTTTTCGCCGCTGCTTCCATGCTCACCAGAATCCGGTGAAGCAATTCCATGGGCAAGCCTTCTTCCAGGATGAAGCCGACACTTAAATACAGCGGTTCAGCGCCGCACATGGCCACATCGTTCACCGTGCCGTTGATGGCCAGTTCACCGATAGTGCCGCCGGGAAAGAAAATGGGATCCACCACAAAGGTATCGGTGGAAAAGGAAAGCCGTTTCCCGGGAAATTCCAGCACCGCCTGATCTTCCAGGGCGTCCAGGGTTTTATTACTAAACCGGGACAGAAAGAGCATTTCGATGAGCTGGCTGGACAATTTACCGCCAGCACCATGGGCCAGTTGGACAGTATCGTGATCCATGATCGGCAGAGGGCAGGAAAGGTTTTCAATATCCATCTGTTTCGTCACTTTTTAAATCCCCCTTTTTGAAAAGGGGGACTGCTGTAAGATTTATCACTGGAGCGCATTTTGATTATTGGTTTCATTTTTCAAAATCCACTAAGTTTTTGTTTATATTAAAGTTATAAGTTTCCCACTCTTTGGTATTTGAAATACGCCGAGCAGGCCCCTTCACTGGAGACCATCGTCGCGCCCAACGGATGGGTTGGTGTGCATTCTTTTCCAAATGCAGGACATTCATGCGGTTTTTTCAATCCCTGCATGATCACACCGCTGATACACAGTTCCGATTCCTGGGTATGGATATCGCCTACTGCAAACTTGAGTTCGGCATCAAATGCACGGTAGGAATCCTTGATTTTCAAACCGCTGGACGGGATCTCACCAATGCCGCGCCATTTCCGGTTTGATACTTCAAAAACGGTTGAAACCAAATCCTGGGCCGGGCGGTTGCCTTCCCGTTTGACGGAACGCAAATACTGGTTTTCCACCTCATGGCGGCCCGCTTCCAGCTGCTTCACCACCATCAGGATGCCTTCCAGGACGTCCACTGGTTCGAATCCTGTGGCCACGATGGGGACGGCATATTTTTCGGCAATGGGCTCGTATTCTTCCAGTCCCATGACGGTGCAGACATGTCCGGCGGCCAGGTATCCCTGCACCCGGTTTTTCGGGGAAGACAACAGTGCTTCCATGGCCGGCGGAACAAGTACATGACTCACGAGCTGACTGTAATTGGCGAGATTCTCCTTGGCAGCCTGATGAATTGCCATGGCGTTCCCAGGGGCTGTTGTTTCGAAACCGACGGCGAAGAAAACCACTTCCCGCTCGGCGTTTTCCCCGGCGATCTTGACCGATTCCAGCGGGGAGTAGACCGTTCTCACGTCGCCCCCTTCAGACTTCACCATGAGCAAGTCCTTCTCCGATCCAGGCACACGAAGCATATCGCCAAAGCTGGTGAAGATTACTTCCGGCCGCGATGCGATTGCTATCGCCTGATCGATAATTTCGAGGGGTGTGACGCATACGGGACAGCCGGGACCGTGAACGAGCTCAATCTCCTTCGGCAAGAGCTGATCAATCCCGTTCTTGATAATGGAATGAGTCTGTCCGCCACACACCTCCATCAGTACCCATGGTCGGGTTACGGTTTCCCTGATCTGTGCCAAAACTGTTCTGGCTACTTCTGGATTTCTGAATTCATCGAGATACTTCATCTAAGCCTTACCTTCATCAGTTGCATCCTGATCCACAGGATTGCCGAAAATATCAACCCCTTCTTCTGCAGCGGCGTCTATAAATTCGTTCCATACTTCATATGTTTTCATCGCCTCTTCTTCATTGATGATGGAAATGCCAAAACCGGCGTGGACGACAGTGTATTGCCCTACGGCAATATCGGGAACGTATTCGAGACACGCCTTGTTAATCGTACCGGCGTAATCAATCTTCCCCATCTGAAGACCATTTTCCTCAAAGATTTCAATTACCTTTCCCGGGATTCCTAGACACATAGCTTCTCCTACTGTTTAAGATAGTTTCTCCCAATGATCGCCTGTCCAAGTGCCAGCCCGCCGTCATTTGTCGGGACCTGAGAATGAGTGAAGACGTTCAACTCTTCGCGTTTCAGTACGGGAATCAACCCCTCGAAAAGTAACTCATTCTGGAATACACCGCCACTGAGAACTACATCTTTGATGTCGCGCTCGTCACTGGCCTGTTTTGTGATCTTTCTGAAAATCTCGATGAGTGTCCCATGAAACCGCCGGCTTATGGCGGAGAGTGACTCACCGTCAAGGACGGCATTTACCATCGCATGGATGATGGGTGCGATCAGTAACTCTTTGTGATCATCAAAATCTATAATTCTGAACTCAAACGGTTCATCTGTCTGACCTCCTGCCGCCTGCATGAATTCAATAGCCGCCTGTCCTTCATAGCGGATCGTCTGCCGACCACCACACATGGCAGCTGCTGCATCGAACAGCCGTCCACAACTGGACGTCTGAATGCAGTTCACATCTTTTGAAACCATTTCAATGATCGGTTCAATTTCGTGCTTTTCCATAAATGGAAGTTCCGGGATTTCGCCATCGAACGCTTTGTACAGATAACCGGCAGCGGTGCGCCACGGCGCCTTAATAGCCGCGTCTCCGCCGGGAAGTGGCATGGGCTGCAAGTGGGCGTACCGTTCAAACCCGCTGTAATCACCGATCAATATTTCGCCTCCCCAGATGGTCTCGTCCGTGCCGTAGCCCGTACCGTCCATAATGATGCCGATGACCGGTCCGGAGAACCTGTTTTCTACCATGCACGAAGCCAGATGGGCGTAATGGTGCTGAACGCCCAGAACGGGAATTTCCTTCTGTTCCAGCGTCCACCGTGTAGAGAGATAGCTTGGGTGCAGATCGTAAACGATCAGTTCCGGCTCTGTCTCAAAGATTCGTTCGAGATGTTCCACGGTCATCTGGAAGAAGTTGTACGCTTCCAGATTTTCAAGATCACCGATATGCTGGCTCAGGAAGGCGTGATCATCCTTCAGAAGACAGATGGTGTTTTTTAGCTCGCCGCCAACAGCCAGGACGGGAGGACCGCCGCTATTGATGAACACGGGACGGGGAGCAAAGCCGCGGCTGCGGCGGATCTGTCTCAGAGAGCCATCGAGAAAAATCACTACTGAATCGTCACTGCGCAAGTAGATGTCCCTATTGTGAATGAGGCGGTAGTCGGCGATCTTTTCCAGTCGCTGGAACGCCTCATCGTTATCGATGCAGATAGGCTCTTCGCTGTAGTTGGCGCTGGTCATGACTAGGGCGGCAAAGCCGTAATCCATGAGCAAGTGGTGAAGTGGGGTGTAAGGCAGCATGACGCCAAAGCGGTCATTGTCCAATGCTACCGATTGCGCCAGACCGTTGTCATGTCTCTTTGGCATCAGAACGATGGGCGTCTGTTGAGACGATAGAATTCTCTCCTCTTCCGCCGTGACACAGCAGATTGACTGCGCACTCTCCAAGTTTTTCACCATTACAGCCAGCGGTTTTTCTTCGCGTCCTTTCCTACGGCGGAGTTCCTGGATCGCCTTCTCATTTGTGGCATCAACAGCCAGGTGGAAACCACCCAAGCCTTTGATGGCAATTATGTGTCCGCTCATGAGCAGAGAGACCGTTTCTGCGATGGGATCATCCGCCCGGACTTCCCGGCCGCCAGAATCGTGAAGCGACACATGAGGCCCACACTTGGGGCAGGCATTTGGCTGGGCGTGAAAGCGGCGGTTGGTAGGGTCGTCGTACTCTTTCTGGCAGGCAGGACACATCGTAAACTCCCGCATTGATGTGAACGGCCGGTCGTAGGGGATGTTCTCAATGATGGTGTAGCGGGGACCGCAGTTGGTGCAGTTGATGAAAGGATAGCGATAGCGGCGGTCCTCTGGATCGAAGAGCTCGGTAAGGCAGTCATCGCAGACGGCGACGTCAGGTGAAATCAGTGTTGCCACGGCTTCGCTACCTTCTGACGGCTGGATGACAAACGCTGTATCGCAATTCGAACGTATCGATTCAGATTCAATATTCGTAATAACAGAGAGGGGAGGGGCTTTTGTCTGCAATTGGTTTAGAAAGTGATCAACCGCTGGCTGGGATCCTTCGATTTCGATTTCCACCCCGGAGGACGTGTTCGTAACAAAACCGGTTAGCCCAGCCTCTACAGCCAGATTATAGACGAAAGGGCGAAAACCGACGCCTTGGACGATTCCGTTGATAAGAATGCGCTGTCGTGTCGTGTCGTTGGTGGCCGTCACGGCATAAGAGGCATCGAAGCGCTATCCCCCCCCGCTGGCTGCTGCTTTAGATAACTTCGAGACAGAGGAACGAATCCACTCAAACCACTGCTCCAGTCCATCTCCAGTCTTGGCGGAAACTTCAAGAAACCCCAGATGGTGGTTGACTTGCAGTGCGTATTCTTTGCACCGTTCCATATCAAAGTCGACATAGGGAAGCAGATCTATCTTGTTGATGATGCACAGGTCCGACACGCTGAACATGGTGGGGTATTTATGCGGTTTATCATCTCCCTCTGTGGTGCTGATGATGACGATCTTGTGTGCTTCACCCAGATCAAACAGGGCCGGACAGACAAGATTGCCGACGTTCTCAATCAGGAGAAGAGATTGTTCTTTAAGGGTAAGCTTTTTCATAGCGCGGTTGATCATCGATGCATCAAGATGGCACCCGGTACCGGTGTTTACCTGAACCACTGGCACGCCTGTAGCCTCGATACGGCTGGCGTCTCGCATCGATTGCTGATCGCCCTCAATGACGGTAATCGGGTGCTTGTCCTTCAGCAATTCGATCGTCCGTTCCAGAAGTGTAGTCTTACCCGATCCCGGTGAGCTCACCAGATTAAAAGTAAGTATCTTCTTGGCTTCGAAAAAACCACGGTTCCTTTCCGCAATCAGATTGTTCTTGGAAAGGATGTCCTCTTCAACTTTGATGGTACGGCTGTGATCGTGTGAGTGACCGTGGTCGTGAGGGTGATCATGTGGATGCTCGTAGTGAGCTTCTTCCGGTGTAGTTATAGTGACACCTTCTTCCGGTTGGCCGCAGCCGCATGTTTCGCACATGTTACCTTCTCCTCTAATCTACCAGAACACTCTTAACCGTCAGTTCTTTACCCTGAGTGATATCAATCTTGAATCCACCACACACTGGGCAAGAGGGCAGATAACCATCTATCTCACAATCCTGTTGACAATTGTGACATCTCCCCTTGGCGGGAATCGAAACAATATCAAGCCGTGCGTCTTGCGCAAGAGTGCCTTTGCAAGCAGCGTCGAAACAGAATTCCAGAGAATCGATGACAACGCCGGCGAGTACGCCGATTTCCACCTCAATCTCACTGACTTTGTGTGCCTGGTTGTTTGTCGCCGTCTTTGAAGCGATATCTACGATACTGAGGGCGATGGACATTTCATGCATGAAAACAGACCTCCGTGTCCGAATATAAGCTTTCTACTGGTTAATCGCAAATATATACGGGAACGTCCTTTTTGGAGATGATGGCTTCGGTCCTGAGGTGGTAGAGTATTTCCAGGAAAACTACAAGATTCCACTTGGGGCTCATGTTGTAAATGCCGGTTTGAGCGTGTGAGAGAATATTAGATGCTATGAGTTGAGGTAAATACTCAAAGCGAAAGTGAAACAGGACATTTCGGAGTAATCGTTTTTACTATGACGAATTAAGGCTTTTGTATTGCTTGATCAGTCGGCCTTTTTTCACGTCTTTCGTTCTTTCTTCCGCGCTGCAGGGAATAGGACGTTATTGAGAATCAGCCGATAGCCCGGTGAATTGCGGTGCAGGGAGAGGTCGGTGGGAGGATCACCCACGAAGTGCTGGTAGTCCTCGGGGTCGTGCCCGCCCAGGAAGGTAAACGTGCCGCGCCCGAAATTGCCGTGAATGTACTTGACCTGCTCCTCTTCCTCCACTTCGCCCATGATCAGTATGTGTTGTTTAATGGTACTGCGCCGGAATCCTGTCGTCTGTCCCATAAATCCTTTGATCACTGCTACGTGATTCTGCGTCAGCATGGCGGGGACGGGATCGTACTTTGCCGAAAACTCAAAGAGGGTGAAGTAGTCGGCTTCGGCGCCGCGGGTGATAGGTCGGTCGCTCGACGGAATATCGATGTTCGAGAATTCGTAGATAAAGGGATCGGTGATGATCTCAAACTCGTGGAAGGCAAAAGATCTGGTAAAATCCAGTTTTTGCTGACTCTTTAGATCTGCCGGTGTGCCATCGAAAACACTTTCAACAATATCGACTTCCTCGGCCGCCAGAGCAATATCATACGAATCGGTAGCCGAGCACATGGCAAAGAGGAATCCACCCTGCCCCACATAGTTCTTTATTTTTAAAGCGACGGCCTTTTTCTCCTCACTGACGGTAGGAAAGCCGAGTCGTTGCGCCATCGCTTCAAACTCTTCCTGCTGCTGAACGTACCACGGCGCGTTGTGATAATTGCGGTAGAACTTGCCGTACTGTCCCGTGAAATCTTCGTGATGCAAATGCAGCCAGTCGTACTTGTCCAGATGACCGAGAAACACCTCTTCATCCCACAGAGTCTCGTAATCGACTTCAGCATATGTCAGCGCTAGTGTAACGGCGTCGTCCCACGGCTGTCTGTTAGGCGGCGTGTAGATCGCAATCTTCGGTGTCTTTTCCAAGAGGACTATTTCCATATTGTTGGCATCTATCTTAGTGTAGGTGGCAAGAACGGCGTCGTCGGAGATAACTTCCGCAGTGACGCCTCGCACACGGCACTCCTTGAGAATGGAAGGATTATGTTCTAGCATGAAGGAACCGCCGCGGAAGTTGAGCAGCCATTCCACGTTGATATCATGAGTAAGAATCCAGTAGGCTATACCGTACGCTTTCAGATGGTCTTTCTGAGCAAGGTCCATGGGGATCAGGATTCGTTCACCGGAGCTTGATGCGCAGACAATCAGGAATGTCAGTATCAGTCGTTTCAATTCAGGTCCGTCTCACTTTGAATCTGCCTGATTCTGTACCTGACCGGTTCCACGAGGACGCTTTCGGGATAAGTTTCGAGAACCGTCAGGTACCATTGGACGGCTTCCTGCGGCTTGTTCAGTTCGCGGTCGTAGATTTCGCCAATGGCGACAGTGGCCAGGTCACCTACTGGCGAATCTTGCAGTGCCATGAAGTCTGTGATGGCTGCGTCCGTACTCCCCAGCATGCGGCTGATCATCGCCTTTCTGAAGGTTGCCTCCGCCACGATGGGTGCTTGCGGATAGTTGTGTGAAACTTCCGCAAAGATCAGCTGAGCCTCAGCCAGCTTTGCCTGCTTCATAGCCCGTTCGCCTCTCAGATAACCGCGGAATGCTTTCCTTTCCTCTTCAGAAGCACGCACATAGTTTTCCTCCACAAACCCTTTAAGTTCGAGAGCATCGTTAAAACTGGCATCGGCGACATCCATCATTTCAATAAGATTATCCAGATTTGCAAGTGCCGTGTCTGTTTCGCCTGCCAGGAAAAGAACGTAGCATTGCTTCATGAGATACACCTGTTGATCCTCCGCTGAGGGTGTCTGGGTGAGCTGGCGCTCAAAGAATCTGCCCGCTTCATTCATATCTCCCTTAGCTACAATAACATCACCCACGCGGGTCGTAGCATCCCGCCGCAAATTGTTGTCCCTGGAGAGGGTCCTCGCGGCCTCGAAAGAGGAGAGAGCACCGTCAAAATCCTGCGTGATGCGATACTTGATTTCACCGAGTCGGTAGTGAACCTGGGGTGAAAAGGAACTCTGTGGCAGTGCCGTAAGAATTGAATCGTACAATGCAGATGTCTCTTCAAGGGGGAGAATGTCGGTGGAATTAAGTCTGTAGAAATGATCCTCAAAGAAGAGGTTATTAGGGAAGTAAACGGCTAACGGCTGGTATCCAATTTCGGGGACGATCTGTTTTTCATAGGTGAGGGCAAGTCCGTAAAGCGCTCTGCCGGTAAGCTTGCTATAGCGTGAGGCGCTGCGGGCGGCTCTATTCTCGGAGATAGTCTGGAGGATGGCGGAAAAGGCGTCCAGTGCAAGGGGCAGCTGGTTCTCTTTTCTTAAATTGTCCGCGAATTTGAGCCAGCGGTCAAGATCGTCATCAGATTGCAGACCTAACGCCTGATGATGATCGAATGCGCTGTCGTACCTGCCGATCTTGAAAAGTAAGTCACTGTGCAGCAGCAGGATGACTTCTCTGTTCTCATCTATTCGCACCGTCAATCTTGCTTCTATGAAAGGCACGCTCTCTTCCTGGTCCGACAGTCGTAATAGGTAGTTGGAAATGGTAGGTACTTGCCTTGGATGATAGATTGCATAAGTGATGAATTCGTCCGTTGCCTTCTCATAATCCTGCAGTCGCGCATAAACAGTACCCAGTTCCAGCGAGAAGAAAGAGGGGTCATTGAACTGTTGTCTCCCTTTCTCCACCAGATCGTTAACCTGTTCTTCCATCTGATGTTTTAGGTACATCTGCAAGAGCACCTGGTAGGCTATCTTAGAATTTGAGTGTTGATGCAGCACATTGTCCCAGTACTCGAAGGCTGACTTCTCTTTACCCTGGTTGAGGAACAGTTCGCCCAGCTCCGCGTGACTCTGAATATCGTTGGGGAAGTGAGTCAGCCGCTCACGGATGAGCGTCTCCAGTTTATCAAAGGTTCGCAAACGGCTGAACATCGATTTCAGCTGAAGATAGACGCGGGTATCCCTTGGGTTTTCCTTGAGAAGCTCGAGATACAGTTCCTCGGCCTCCTCATACTGTTCAAGCCGCTCAAGGCGGACAGCTAACTTAAAGGCGTCCTGGTGCTCCATCAGCAGCAAGTTTGTGGCATTCTGAGCGGACGTTATCTCGATGGCCGCAAGAATGAGAGAGAAAACGAGGCATCTACTCATTTTGATCGCTTTCCCTTACTTCAGGCACTTCTACAAGAGTGTTGAAATAGGTCCTAATCATTTCCTGGTAGTCCCGTGAATAGCCGGCTTTCAGTGCGAGACTGAGCGCCTCCATGGCGAGATTCCTTCTCTGTCCCAGATCAGAAGGCAGGCCGGAGGGTCCTTCGCGGTCGATATCCACTGCCGTTGTCCCCTTTCGCTTCTCCGAAAAGTCTCTCTGTTTCATCGATCGCTGGGAGTCAAGCATTCTGGAAAGAATCTTTTGCTGGCGTTCCACGGTGCGCCGATCAACCTTGTTCAACTGAAAATCTTTAATGACTTCATCCATCTCCTCCGCGATTCCGCTGAGGGATTCGGTTCCCCGGCTCGATCCACGCATCTCTCTCATCAGCTGTTCCAGTGATTTTTTGAGCTGCTCCTGCTGACGCTGAAGTCTCTGACGCATCTGTTCCTGGGCGAAGGCGGCCATCTGCCCCAAGGCCAGTTGCAGCGACAGGTCGTTAATACCTTTTTGCTGACCGGCCATCTGCCGCATCCGCTCCATGAACTGTTCCAAGCCGGCTGCCGAGCCTGATTGCTCTATCGCGTTGATGGCGGCCAGTGTAGCGAGAGCGGCCTCATTCAGAGCAGAGACCGTCGTTCCCTGGCTCTCCACGGCTGCCCTGCCGTTTCTCTCCTCCAGCTTGGTGAGCGATTCATTCATTCCTGCTGTTGCGCGTCCGATGGCTTTGCCCATTTCAGGCGAGACTGCAAAAGTTTCGCTGGAGAGCTGCATAAGGGCGCCGATCAGTTGAGAAAGTTGATCCCGCAACAGTTGCTGGCGGTTTGCCATTTTGCCGAGACGGGGACTGTTTCGCGGCAGGTTCTTGGTCTCCTGCTGAAGTTCCTCCTGCTCCTTGGAGATATACAAGGTGTTTTGCAGTGCCTTCTCAAACTTTGCCACCATCGCTTCAACTGTTTCGCCACGAAACGACTCCCGAATATTAGTGATATCGGTGGTCATTCGGTTCAGGTTTTCGGCGCCTTGTATAGCCGATTGTGACCCCTTTTTCATTTCGTCGCGTCTCAACTGTCGTGATGCAGCCTTCAACTCACGGGAGGTCTCATCAGCTACGTATGACTGGGCCAGTTCTTCCAGTTCATCTGAGGGCATTCTTGCGAACGGCTCCATATCACGCGCTGCATCGCTCATCAGTTCCTTGATGTTCTCGAACTCCTGGCTGTTGCGTAACTGTTCCTCAGCAAGGTTCTGGGACTCACCCCGGTTTGTATCCTCTAAGGTTCTTTCGGCCAGGTTCTCTTGCCTCTCAGTGAGCAGTTCCATTCTGGATACCAGTTCATCGATTTTTTGCTCCGCCTGGATCCGTTTAAAGATGTCTATAAACCGATCAAGCTGACGTTCAACAGCAGTGGTGTTCAACCGAAAATCTTCAAGTGCCTGTAGAAGCTGTTCCGGTGTCACTTCTGTCGTCGCTTCCTGCAGCTGTTCCATCGCTTGTAGAAGCTCAGGAGTCAGCACATCCTGAAGCAGTTCATTCAGATTTCTGAATTTCTCGATCAGATCGGGAGAGAACAGTTCGTGTTTATCGGACTGTTCAGCAATTTTCTGCAGTGCCTCTTGGAGAGACTGAATTTGCTCAAGTTTTTCCTGCACCGTTTCGATGGACTTCTTCACACTTTGCTGCTGTTCCCAGTTCAATTTTTCCTGCTTCAGCGCTTCCAGTTCGATAGACTCCAGTACTTCATCAATCCTCTTCAATTCTTGCTGAATCTGCCGCGCATCTTCTTCAACGGACTCTTCCTGTTCCAGAGTTCTGGCATAGAGATCAGTAAGTGACGGAAATCTGGCAGTCAATGTGGGTGAGACAGCTTTCTTCGGTCCCGAGACTTCATCGTTGTCGTAGAGTTCAATATGGAATTCAAGTTCGTCCTCTGGCATGAGATTGAGACTGCTCACGTCCCAGATGGTGTAGACATCTTGGGAAGTTTCCTCCTTGGAGAAGGAATGGATGCTGTGGATACTCACAAGGTCGCGGGATTGTGTTGCGGAACCTGTTGACAGGTAGTCCGGGTGACGTGTTTCATAGACGATCTGCAGGTTGGAGAAACCGAAATCATCTTCAATATGCAAATGCACCGGAACTGTAAAATCACTGCCTAGCTCTGTATAGTCTTCAGGCAGGAGAACTTCCAGCGTCGGCGGCACATCCTCCAAGGCGATGAGGTGATACTCGATGGGATCCAGGTTACCGATCCCGCGGCCGTCAAAAATGTAGGTTGAGAATGTTCGATCTTCCATCAGAGATAGTCTTCCTGTGGCCCGGTTCCTCGTGACGGTCAAATCACTCTTTTGGCCAAACCCGGCCTCTTCTGCTTTAGAGAATTCCAGGTAAGCTCGCGAAAGTGGTTTATCTGACTTGAGTTCGATCTCCACTCCCGAACCTTTGAATCCGCGTATTTCCGCAATGTTGCCACCTTGCACAGAGGCCTCCAGACCTGTGTATGCAGGTGGATTGATGGTGACAGCAAACTGTTCAATGGTCGGCCGGTCGATAACAGTTATCCTGTAATGAGGAGACGTAATCTCATCCCACGGCTGCCAGAAGTGAGTCGCCTTTACGTAAGCACGGTAGCGAAGATTTTGAAAGATATCCTGCAGTTCGTGCCGGTATGAACCATCTTCGGATGGAAACAGTTCTGTCACTTCCCTTTTTTCAGGTGCAACTACCTCTACCATGAGGTGATCGGTCACTTTGTGATCTCCCGTGGTTCTGAATGCGATAACAGCATTGTCGCCACCCATGAGTGCCAGATCGCCAACCTCACTTTTTATCTGGAAGGGGAGTGGAACAGAGAAGGTAGTTCGTGGATGAATCCACCGCCTTGCCGATCCAATGAACTCAGGCAGGAAGGCTAGTGCTGCAACAAGGGATAGCACCACCACTGCGGTCGCAGGCTGCCAGAGTTTGCGCGCGAATGTATTGGACAGAACAGAAAGCGGGTCGAGAGTCTCCAGCCTGGTTAATATGCGGGAGATGAAGTCCGAAGCGAGATCGCTGGAAAACGGTTCAGCTTGAGTGAGAGAATCCTCCAACTGATAGGCATTGAGTACCTTGTCTTGCTTCTCAAAGGCTTGCGTACCAACTTGCAAAGCACATTTCTCAATAGAGTATCTGGAGACCCCGTTCATCTTAATCAAAGTAGTGAGGATTAAAGCTGCAGCCGCAACACCGATAAAAATTATTAGTCCGCTGATCCAGAAGCCGTAGCGGATAGGGGCAGGAAGCCAAAAGAGAGCCTCCAGCGCCAGGAGTGAAACGACTGCCACCACCGCAACTGGTATAAGTATCCAGGCTGATGCCACCAGATCGTTCCTGATGAGCCGGCGCTGGAAAGGTTTCAGTTTTGTAGCGATCCTGTTCATAGCTACTGGGTCAAGGCGTAAAAGAAGATGTTGGTTCCCATTTTCATTGCTGCCAGATGTTTCTCTTCCGGATCACTGTGAACGGATGGGTCTTCCCAGCCGTCGCCAAGGTCGGTCTCGAAAGTGTAGAAGATCATGAGCCGATTACTGTCAAATAATCCTAAACCCTGAGGCGACTTTCCGTCGTGTTCATGGATTTTGGGCAGACCGTTGGGAAACTTGAACGGCAAACTGTATATAGGGTGATCAAAAGGGAGTTCCACCCACGCTTTGTCTGGGAACACTCGATTCATCTCGCGCCGGAATGAAGCGTCCATGCCGTAGTTGTCGTCTGCATGGAGAAAGCCGCCGGCTAGGAGATATCTCCTCAACCGTTCCACCTCGCGATCTGAAAAACGGATGTTTCCATGACCTGTGATGTAGAGATAGGGGTAACTGAAGATTTCATCATCTTGCAGCGAATATCTCGCTTCCAGCGGTGAGATCACGATATTGGTGTTGTCTGCAATGAACTTGAGCAGATTGGGGAGGGAGCTAGGATCGCTGTACCAGTCACCGCCGCCGGAGTACCGCAGACGGCATATGGTTAGCGTGCCGTTCTCTTTTGCCAAAGTTGAATTGGCGAGAAGTGTAAAGATGAACAAGCCGGTTGTCAGCCAGCGAAGTTTTTTGGTAGAATTCGGTAACAGCATCATGTTCAGTTTTTCACCTTAAATAAGTTACGAAAGGCATTGGTTCCCGAACCGGAAAATTTCACCGTGTAGTTAGTGTGAAACTAACCCTTGGATAAAAACGGAGAGGCTGGTACTTTAATCCAATCATGCGTTATTCAAACGTCAAACGGATAGTTCTTCTTCTGTCTCTCGGCTTATTGTGTCAGCCTTTAGCGGTTTACGGACAGGAAGAGAAGGAGAAAGAGGAGAAAACGTCCCGCATTAAAGGGTTCGCACAGAAGATTAAACTCAACCTGGTCAAGTTCAAGCTCTCTTCGCCGAGGGAGATCTATTCTGCCGTCAAAGATGGTGACAATCCGGCATTTGAGGCAGTTTTCCGCCCGCTGGAATTTCGCGAACCGATAATGACAATTCCCGCCGAGGGACGCTACGGCGTCGGTTTCTACGGTTGGAAAGGGCTGAATCCTCTCGCCATAGGCCCGAAGACGATCTCTTATGAAACAGATACTCTATCGACTCTCTCCTCCATCGGATTCACAGGGCGCATGGGTACGTTTTTAGAATTCGACGCTGTGCAGACGAATCTCTCTTATGCCCTGTTCAAGAAGAGCTATGTTGACTTTCTTACCGGCTTCGGTCTCAGGTACAGTTCAATTCTACCACTGCCGAGGATGGAACTCACCGATGCAATCCTGATCACAGGCGCTCCCGAAGTACCTACTTCGTGGGGCGTTGAGAAGACGTTCTCTCCGTCAGCACTTGAGGCAAATGTCGTCTCCTCATTTATCCTGCAGTGGCGTCCAAAATGGTTCATCCACTTAAAATATTCCTACGGACTCAATTATATGCGGTTCTACAAAGATGACGTCATGAACAGCACGCCGTACGGTCTTGGTCGATCATCGGCCTATTCGGTAGGATTGAAGATAATCAGGGAGACCGCGCGGGAGGCTCGGTATGCTTGGGGAATCGAGTTCAGGCACGTCTTTCACAACGTATCAACCATCAAGGATCCAGACAATGTGACCCCCATCTCAGCCATGCAGTTACCCAATCTGGGACTTTATTTCACTTTCAGCGCTTTCTACGGCGGAAGAACCACGGTAGGCGATGTGGGGAAGAAGCTGTTCCTTAATAGAGATTACGTCGCTGCCAAGCCGAAGCTTGTTCAATTCATCAACACTTACCCAGATCACGCCAGAGCGGACAGAGCGAAAAAACTTCTGGCGCTGACAAATAAACGGATTCCGCAACAGCTCTATGCTGAAGGGCTGAATCTCGAAGACCGCACTAAAATGGACGAAGCTGTGACGAAGTATCTTGATGCGACCAGGACAGCCGATGAAGAGTTAGGCAAGACGCTCGCCATAGAACTGGAAAACATGGCCAAGTATTATATACAAGCAGCGGACAGCCTGGTCAAGGAAGGGAAAAATGATGAAGCCATCCAGATGGCACGGAAGGCGGCGGCGATTTCCGAGTGGGGCAAGGATGCGCAGCGAAAACTTGTGGGTAAGATCTATCTTGTGCAGGGAAACAGCCTCGCCCTGTCAGGACTATACCACATGGCGCTGGCAAAGTATGTTGAAGCTTTGAAACTGAACCCCGGATTGAAAGATAAAGTCCGTAAGGCGGAACTCGAGGCCGCTGTCGGTATGGTGGAAGACGTCAATACTGCCCACGATGAAGCTTCGTTGCGAGTTGCCCTTGAATCGCTTCGTCAGGTAAAGGAGATACTGCGCGAGCCGGACTACAGGTTTGACGAAGTAGTCATGAAGTTAGAGAAACAGCTCAGAGCGGTGGAAGACGGTCGCGTGCGCAAGCTGATGGTTGACTCCATGCACGAAGCGAGACAGGAAATCATCCGGCGGCATGAACCGAGAGTGACGGAGGGAATGCTTGTGTCAGAGGTTCAGGATATTCTTGGCGATCCCCATGAAGTGGTGCAAAGAGAAGGAGTAAAGGATCAGAACTATCAGATGTGGATCTATTATCTTGCGGACAAGAAGAAAAAGCTGCTTTACTTCGAGAACTACGTGCTTTATAAGATTGAGGAGGGGTAGGGGACTAGTCCATCTACTCCCGCTGTTGCGGGATATGATGGATAAATGAGTG